>Ga0307515_10008780_pt1 | contig 19637 bp, 12 predicted proteins | sample 17_EM_MG_FD_194513 | JGI IMG/M metagenome (GOLD analysis project Ga0307515, IMG submission 194513) | Populus trichocarpa ectomycorrhiza microbial communities from riparian zone in the Pacific Northwest, United States - 17_EM | ecosystem: Host-associated > Plants > Roots > Unclassified | place... | reverse complement strand
GGCCATATATTAATTTAACAAGGTCTCTAGGGTGTTTTTGGTCAAAATAAGATTTTTAGATGAAAAAACGACGGACCTGTTTTTCTGGCTACCATAGTGACTAGATTTTGGGTTGAAACAAGTGACGCGTTGGCCGCTGACGCAGGCAACGCGTCATTTATTTTTGAAATATTTAGGGCGGATGACACATCGTCTGCCCCATTAAACTTAAAAAAGGCCCCCGCTTGGGCCTGACATTGTAGGCCCGAGCGTGGGCCGTTGCTTCATTGGGTCAGGCACTGGGCCTGGCTTATTAGGCCCACAAACGCCTGACTTGGTTCTTATATATATATATATATATATATTATTTTTTTTTAAAAAAATAATGCATTATTTATGTATATTTTTTTCAATAAATTTTTGGTCTATGTTTTAATTAGATTGTGATTATTTTTAAATGATATTGGGTGTGTTTAGTTTTTAGAGAGATGAGTATGATTCATTTTTGGTTTTTTCTTAATTTCATATAGATTAATTTTTTTTGAATATTGATTTTTTATAAGATTTTTCATATTTGCAGCCCTGCATTATTATTTTTAATTGTTGTTTAATAATTTTTATGTGTTGTGCATCCTTGCATTGTTTTTTTTATATATAATTATTATTCAATAAATTTTATGTGTGTGTCAGTTTTTATTACAAATTTTATGTGTTTTTCTATTACAAATTTATTTTGATAGATGAATTTATTAAACATGACCAGATAAATTACCCATGTTGCGATATAAGATATATTAATATTTATTTTTTGCTTGGTTTTCTCAATTTCATTTTTGTTTATTGTTGATGATTTTTTCTTCTTCATTACTTTACACAGATGGTTATTGGGTTGTTTAATTAGATGCGCACATAAATTTTTCGATTTATATCTAGGAGTTTATTTATATATGCAGAATCTGGTGGAAGAAATTATTTGGCCAATGCTTGCCCAAGAAAGTTTAAAGGCTTTAGGTGATTTTAGGTTGCTTTTTTCTAGGGAAAAACTTTATCTTTTTAAACAAGGGTTTGAAGTATGTACCATTCATTTTATACATTGGATCCAGATATATAGATGAATACATAAAATATTTTTGCAAACACTTAACTAAGTTATTCAGGTTCGTACAATAATAAGGAGTTGACAAGTATTTGTTACTCTTTACTTGCTAACAGTTGCTTGGACTTCACTTCTTACTCAAAAGTTGTGCTTTCATACTTTTGTTTTTCATCATGTCACCTTTTATTTTGAGTTGCTCAAACAATGTTTATATTAAATTGATGTTTCTTTACATTTTATAATTTAATTCTTATATGAAATTCGAGACAGTTTAAGCAAGTTTTTTTTATATATTATTTATTTATTGCTTAAAAACCAAATCATATATCTTTTAATGCTATCAATTTTTAATTGGATGTTTAAAAAAAATATATTTTTAATTATTTTATAATTAAAAGTAAAGTATGTTTTCAAAAATAGTCCTCAACAATGGTCAACAACCGATGTAGTATTTTACTGTAAATTAAGCCACGTCCTTTAGTTTTTTAGGTAATAGTTTTAGTTTATTCTTTTATAGATTATCCGTTCATCCAAGATTTTTCTCAGAGACGACAATAGTTTGTAATGAAAAAGATACGCTCTCATGTCACGTGAGCTACCAACTCAGTTACGTGGAAGCAGCAGAAAACTTAGAAAAATGGTGAACGTGCAAAAGTACAGGCAAGGCAACTCCGGAAAAGAAACAACATAAAGGCAAACCTTAAATTAGTGCCCCACTATATATATAATTTCTTTATCAAGCCCCAAACTACCGATTTTATCAATTAGGTCCCCATTATGTGAAACTTCGCAGCCGGATTTGTTAAATAATTGGTGACAACTACAACATTAATTAAATAAACAAATTGTATACACTGTATGCATGATAATTAACTAGGGGTAACTTGGTATTTACCATTGAAAAAAGATAGAAAAGAATTACCCAAATTAATTTGGCTTATTTTTGAAAATTATTAATTCAAAGAATTAACTAAATTGTTTTTGGTGATTCAGAAGAAAAAAGGAGTTACCCAAATTATATTTTTGTTTATCTATATATTTATAATTTTTTTAAAACCTAATTATGTTATGTGCCTGTTTTAAAGTGTAGTTGCGGTTGTTTTTTAAAGTGTTTTCATGCCGAAATGCATTAAAATATTTTTTTTTATTTTTTAAAAATTATTTTTGAGATCAGCACATCAAAACGATCCAAAACATAAAAAAAACTAATTTTTAGCAAAATATTTTTAAAATTTTTATGGAATGCGATTTGCACCGCATTCCTAAATTGCACAAATCAAGACCTTTACTGTGCCTAATTTTATATAATTAGTTGAATTCTTAAAAAAAACCTTGGAAAACATAATTACTTGCATTATTTGGATTGTTTGATAGAGTTAAAGTTTTTTACAACTGCTTATAAATTAACAAGTAGATTGATTGTTGCATTTATAAATGTGGTTTAACAAAAAAAAATATTAAATTAATATTTTATAAATATTTTTTTAATAATTTTAAGGTACTGAAATAAAAAATAAAATAAAAAACTAAAAAATATTATTCTTTGTATTTTTAATTAAAAAATATTTTTACAAAAATACCTAAATTACCAATCACACGGACTACTTCTCAAAACATTTAAATCGAAGGATTTGATTGAAAAAGTATTTATAAATGGGTGATTTAATTGATAAAATAGTCATTAGAGGACTCGATTGAAAACTATATATAGTTGCAAGACTTAAAACACAAACATATTTTTCTGTTGTTTACTTTATCTTTTATCTCCCAGAGAAGAAGAGTATATATTAAGTTTTTAAAAAAAAAGAAAAGGAAAAGGAAAAAAAAAAAGCTGAAAGAGACAAATCTGAAACCCTAACGCCGAAGGAAAGAAGAAGAAGAAGAAGAATCCTTCGAAGCTGAAGGATCATTCCCTCTCCGATTTATCTAATTTAATTAAAAAAGCCATTAGAGCAATCTACTTTCTCGTTGACATGCAGGCGGTTAATGCTTTTTAAGAGAAAAAATAAATAAAAATAAACGGCAATGGCGTCGAAAGGTCCAAGGTCTAAGCTTGATCACGAGACGAGAGCTCGGCGTCAAAAGGTAAGTACTTCGTCACTCTTTATTTTTATTTTTCTTGTTACGGTGAAGTTGAAATGATTTTTTTCTCTCTCGATTTTTATGAGCTGATATTAGGGTTAAAATTTCAAAAATTTAGAGTTATAATTTTGAGAAATAAGTAATTTTACTTAATTTCCATGCGACATTTAGGAAATTTTAGTGGAAGTTTGAGGTGTTGGGTTTTTGAATTATTATTATTTAGTGATAAATGGATTTTTCTAGGCACTGGAAGCTCCAAGAGAACCCCGTCGCCCGAAAACTCACTGGGATCATGTTTTGGAGGAAATGGTTTGGTTGTCGAAGGTAACTCATTGAGTAGTTGTTGATTGTTGCGTGGCTGGAAATGTTATTTTTTTTTGTTAATTAAATTGCTAATTACAGGATTTTGAGTCGGAGAGGAAATGGAAATTGGCGCAAGCCAAGAAAGTGGCTTTAAGAGCAAGCAAGGGCATGTTGGATCAGGCCACCAGAGGAGAAAAGAAATTGAAGGTTTTTCTTTCCTATCTTGGACTTGTTTTCTTAGTTCTTTTCATTTGGCAAAGAATGGACTGGTTTCATATGAAGGTTTTGTTGTATGTCTATTTTGATGTTTAAGTTTTCATTTCATTGGAATCAGGAAGAGGAGCAGCGGTTGCGAAAAGTAGCGGTCAATATTTCAAAGGATGTAAAGAAGTTCTGGGTTAAAATAGAAAAGCTGGTAAATTTATCTAGAATGGTTTGATCCTCTACCAACTTTTATGTTTCCTTTTTCTCTTTGAAACTTTCCAAAACTGTGTCTCCAGGTGCTTTACAAGCATCAGATGGAGCTTGATGAGAAGAAGAAAAAGGCACTTGATAAGCATCTTGAGTTTCTTCTAGGACAAACTGAGAGGTGGTTTTTGTTTTACTTTATTATTGTTTCTAACGATGACTTGGAGCTTTTTCCTGTTAATTATGGATAGGCCATTGAATCTGCACTTCATGTTGCTAGGTACTCTACAATGCTGGCAGAAAATCTAGTGGAGAAACCACCAGAGCAATATTTTGCACCAGAAAAACCGAGTATTGCGGATAGGGTAGGAGATGATGCTAATACACCCCTGCAAGTTGTTGATGGTAAGCAGAATCACTTAGTTCGATTATTAAATTATTAGCTGGGCAATGGGCAGATATTCTTATCAAATTCTCAGCTCATTGTTTAGAGGCCCAAGTGGACACTGCAGACAATGACGATGAGTATGATGTGCAATCTGAAGATGAAGTGGTGAGTAGCCTTTCATTTCTGTGTCTTTATTATGTAAAAGTTTTTTTCCGTTACTTTGTTTTACGCAAGATGTAGTTATAATGTAAAAATCCTGTTTGTGATCAATTAGGGCTGGGCAATACTCTGTCATTTGATCTGTTCATTAATGCCTGGAGTGTGGCTTATATAATTCTACTACTAGGAACCTGCTGAAATGGCATAAAACTTATGTGTTGTTTATATATCATGGTTGAATGGTGAGATTCTGTTTTGGGTATACCCTGTTGTTTGCTATCGTTCTCAGGTTTCTTATGAGCAGCCTTGGGCTGTATTTGATGCTGCCCCATTTGTTAGCTAAAAAGTTTGTGGAATTGTCATGGCAATTCCTTTGTTTGTCCTACATATTTGCAATCTGTATGCAATCACTAACAATCTCATTTACCAATATTGTTCTAGGAAGATGATGAGCATACTATTGAGGAAGATGAGGCTCTTATAACCAAAGAAGAAAGGCAAGAAGAATTGGAAGCTCTGCACAATGAAATGGATATTCCCCTTGAGGAGCTACTCAAGCGTTACGCTGTAGAGAAAGGTAGAAAGCTGCTCTCGTGATTTTCTTTTTACTCTTGGGACATGCTATTTTCCCTATACTTTTTGTTCCATTTTCCGAGTTATGCTTGCTGTCTACGGTGATTACCACTTAGACAGTGATATATTAGTTGATGCTGTCCCCTTGTTAGATAAGGGCTCTCTTTCCCTGTCTACATGTGCACATATTTGTCTGGATGGTCCTGTTTGACCGTGTTTGTTCTATGCTAGACCACCCCATTGATTATCCCCCCCTGTTTTTTCAGGTGGCAGGGAAAGTAGTGAAAATGGAGCTAAGCCATGTGCAAATGGGGAAGAACATTGTGAGAGTAAGCTGCTGCCAACGAGTCACGTCTCTAGCAAGCACTTTGATTGCCTGATACTATTGTTAGGTTATATGTTTTGCAGGCAAAGGAGAAGATATTTCTGCTGCTTGTGAGATGGAGATAAGCAGCTCACCTGTTAATGCTGGTCGTCGTTGTGTAAGTTGTATGTGTTTATGGTTGCCATTGCTGAATTACTGAAGTCAGCTAAAAGGGTTCAACATAATGTCTATTATCTAATAATAGGGTGAAAATAATGGTGCCTTGCCCATTCCAGACAACAATTTATTGGAAATTGGGGCATATGAAACCAGAAATCAGTTAAGTATCTCTGAGGATCCAGCCAGAGAACATGTGCCATATGATTTCAATGATGAACAGGCAAGATACTGTATATACATACACCAGTCTCTGAACTCTTTGCCTTCATACTCTATTTGTCTTTTCAAGTTTCTATGTCTAATTATAAGAGATTTAATTATCATAACAAAATATTTACACATGCAAACTTCTGTTTCTGTAGATTTTATTTTTCCATGTAGTTTTGTTTTCATCAATTTGGTGATTATTTGGGAAAGTAAATCAATTAAGAGTCGACCAACAAGAGACTTGGATCTCAATCTTAAAATCATGGCTTGCATCTCAACTTCAGAAGCAGATATTTGTTGCTTGAAGCTTGATCATTGTAAAAATACCTCAGAAAATTAGTTGGAAGTGTGGAGAATGGATGAAAGAGGTTATTGGCGATGAATAAATAAAGTGGTTGAAACTGAGTTTTCTTAGCTACAGCCATCGTTTTTCTGTATAATGGTAAAGGGACCCTAAGATGCTGTTAAAGATCTGTCTAATGGCAATATTTAATGGTTCCATTTTAGGGACCAGAGTGATGAAAGTAGAGTTGATGCTTTTTCCAACAATGCTGTTTGCGAAGAACCACTTCAATTCCTTACTTTCAATTATTCCTTTTCTCTTCTTTAGTATAACAGTACAGATTCTTTCATGCATATGTATATGGCTCTCAAACCTTTTCCCCTTGCTGCTATTAATAAAGTCAGGAATCTCTCACAAATTTCTTTTCCTTATGGAATTACGGGTGGCTGAGCTGTGTGATCTGGACTAACTATTACTAGAATATCTTAAGCAATGAAAATAAAACAAAAAAAATCATTTAGATTAGCTATAAGCTTTAGGTAAACCCTTCTCTGCTGTTACAAAACTCATCAACCCGCATCTTCAAAAAGGAAGGCTAGTGTAAGGAGACTTGGTCTTGTTTCCACAATTGCTTCAATGGACACAAACACACGAATCCGTTTTGTTATTCCAGAAAAGGGGAAACAAATAACTGAGAAGGAAATCAATTAGTTATTAGTTTGTGTTTGGGTTATTGTCAGTGCTATTTATATGGTGTTATTATTTATTTGATATTTATGTTCACCTGTATCTTTGGTAATGTAGGAAGATGGTGATTTTGATCTTGCCGCTGAAGAAGAAAAGGTATATGGTAGCCATGATTTGGTTCTTTCACGCAGTTAGGATTTTTTTACCCTCTTTTTCTGCTCTTATGGTTTTTTCCTGTGCAACTTGAGCATAAAATCTTATTCTTCTTTTCAATAATGAATTTATTTGCCCAAATGCAAATTCAATAGAATCCATTTGTGAATTTACATGGGATAAATGAAATTTTAAGCACCTTTTCTGTTATATATTGATTGAAACTAGAGAGAACTATTTAATCATTGTGTTGTTATGTCAGACTTTGATATAGCTTTTGGGCTTTTCTTGTTGTTGGGAGTCCTATTATTGCTAGGACGATTATGAAGTCTGTGATACCTTCTATTGAATGGAGGTAGCTAGGCTCCTATACCTTCTGCAGAGGTGTACCTGCTTCCTTGCATATAGCTTTGCAATCATAGTATTTCATTGTGAAATTGACATAACTGAAGACTGTTGTTTTCATAATATCCTAATGATTACTAGGGCAGTGGAACAATTTTTAAAAGTCTAAACCCACATGCTCACCCTTGTGTTATCCTAATTTTTTTAACTGAACTCCTACATAAATTACTTGGTCAATTGAAACCCTGAATTCTCCAATTTTGACCGATCAAGGTCAATTAAGCCAAATTGATATGCATGTTTGTATTTTTTGTCATGGCATTTATTCCCCGCTCTTATGTTTTACATGACACTAACCTGACATGTCAGAGGACACATTAGTTGCTTATATCTAAATAAAGGTACAACTCATGAATAATATAAGTTTGAAATAAAAAATTAACCAAAGTCATAGGAAATACTATATGCTTTGTTAAAACAGATGAAAAAGACTTACAACAAAAAGTAAAAGGATCCAGAAAAGTACTTGAACAAATAAAAAAAGAAGAAAAAAGACAAAGGTAAACAAACTATATATAGAAATAAATAAACGGTTACGGTTTTACATCTCAATTGAAATTCATTACAGTTTTTCATCTCCATTGAAACTGGTCTCTGCAAGTAGTGCAGGGTTGTTGAACACAAATTGTGTTTTGTGGAGTACAGCATGGTTGGTGGCTGCAGTATAGGCTTATGATGGTGGCATGACTTGGAGTGGTTGTTGATCTTGTTTATAGAGAGAGAGAGAGAGAGAGAGAGAGAGGAATCTTTGTTTTTGGTTACAGATTGAAACAAAGAGAAGAACCAGATTTTATTGGAGAAAAGGGCTCTGCTGGGTCAAGTATCAAAGCCACCAGGTTATTCAAAGACCCATCTGTTTTTCAAAAGAAAAAAAACGTTCTTTTTTTAGTATTTTTCACCAGTTTGTTTGATTAAAAGGTTTTGGTTTGGGTTAATGAATTAGATTTTGTTGATTTGTAATATAGTTAGAATGCTAAAGAGATTGGAGATCGGGACATCTATCCCATGAGAGGAAGGAGAAGAAATGGACTTTGCAGACTTTGATTTTTTGATTTTTGATTTGCAGATCTGCAGTTGTGCAATTGTATTTTTGGATTGTTTGGTTATTGGAGGAAAATAATAGAAACAAAAATGCTAACTTAAAATAAAAAAACAAGAAAATACTCGAAGAAGATTATGAGCTGTTGGATCATAATCTTAATGTGGACCCAAATAGTGGGTCTCACTAATCCAATGGCTCATATGTATTCTTGAAGTTTTTTTTTCTTACTATTAAACATCAATCTAATAGAGAATAAATAAGAATGGTATAAATTTTTAATTTTTTCTTCTTATTAAGAACTTGAAATCTTTCTTTACTAAAAAATGTTATATATATATATATATATTCCATTTTTCATTTCTGAATATACTAACACTCTAACAAACTGATGTTAATAATTCCTCTCATCTCATTTAATATCTTTCTTGTATTTTTGGATTGTTTGATTGACCAATTGATTGAATTTAAGGTTTGACTGGCCATTTTATCTATGGAGGGGCTTATTGAATGTGATGAATGTAATAGGGTTTCATTGATGTTGGACTTAATTGATTGAATTTACTGAATTTAAGGTTTGATTGACCAAGTTATATATATAAGGGCTTAATCGGCAAATTTTGGATAACACAAGGGCATACTTGTGATCTCAGCTAACTTTAAAGCATCCTACTTTGCATGGCATTTATTGCAAGGGTTTAGTAAGTAATGTTGTGACTGTCTGATTTGTGTACATCTTTATTACAATCCCAAATCATACAATGCACCAAGTATTGATTAATAGGTTGTGTTATATGTGTTTAGATGTAATTATCAGGTCCTCTTTCTTTCACCAAGTATCAAAGAGGACAGTGTTAATGTGATCAAGCGAAGTTCAGATACTACAATTTATGTGTATGCTCACGTGCCATGTTTAAGATTTCAAAGGCTGGATATTTGACTGTGATTTGCCACTGGCTTCAATGTTCAGGATGATGAGACAACCTTGTTGGAGGAGGAAGAGATGGCAAAAGCAGATTCAAACAATCCCATAGATGAGGTAAAGAACAATTTGGATGTATCATATTTCTTTGTGTTCATTGACCTTGCATTTAGGTGAAGAATTCTATGGTTCTTCAACAACATTTTAATAGAACTTCTGATTTTCTTGCTAGTTTATTTGTTTATTTTCAATAGTTTGCCTGAGATGGCTGCTAATTCACAGATTTTGTTACTGCAAAAGGAGAGTGAAATTCCTTTGGAAGAATTGCTTGCAAGGTATACAAAGGTGGGTTAAAGAATTGCTTCTGTGCAGACCTTTGTCTCATATTGTATGTTGATTTATTTTGATTATCCATGTCTTCTTATAGGAGCCAAACAGTGAAGTTTCAGAGGATGAATCTGAATACGCACCAGTATTATCAGACAATATGTCAAATTCCCCAGGCCATGAAGAAGAACTGAAGCAGCTGGATAACTCAATGGATGAAATGGTTGAACATGGGGAACATCCTCTTGTAGAAGAACAAGAGAAGGGAAATGAAGAAATTTCAGAAGAAGGAAGGGAGAGTGAAAGTAAGATAGCTGATGCTGCTGCTGCTGCAAGATCTGCACAACCAACAGGCAATACATTCTCGACAACCAAAGTGCGCACAAAATTCCCCTTTCTTCTCAAGTATCCTCTTCGTGAATATCAACATATAGGCCTCGATTGGCTTGTTACAATGTATGAACAAAGATTAAATGGGATTCTAGCTGATGAAATGGGGCTTGGAAAGACGATCATGACAATTGCTTTGCTTGCACACCTAGCATGTGAAAAGGGAATATGGGGTCCTCATCTGATTGTGGTTCCAACAAGTGTCATGCTTAACTGGGAAACAGAGTTTCTTAAATGGTGTCCTGCCTTCAAGATTTTAACATATTTTGGCAGTGCAAAAGAGCGTAAATGCAAGAGGCAAGGTTGGCTGAAACCAAATTTCTTCCATGTATGCATAACAACTTACAGACTGGTTATACAGGATTCTAAAGTCTTCAAGAGGAAGAAATGGAAGTATTTGATTTTGGATGAAGCTCATCTGATTAAAAATTGGAAGTCCCAGAGATGGCAAACTCTTTTAAATTTCAATTCAAAAAGACGCATCTTATTAACTGGCACACCTCTGCAGAATGATCTCATGGAACTGTGGTCACTAATGCATTTCTTGATGCCCCACATCTTTCAATCTCACCAGGAATTTAAGGACTGGTTCAGTAATCCAATAACTGGGATGGTGGAGGGACAAGAAAGAGTGAACAAAGAAGTTGTTGATCGTTTGCACAATGTTCTCCGTCCGTTTATCCTCCGTCGATTGAAAAGGGACGTGGAGAAGCAACTCCCCATGAAAGTTGAACATGTAATCTTTTGTAGACTTTCAAGGAGGCAGCGTAACTTGTACGAGGATTTCATTGCTAGTTCAGAGACACAAGCTACCCTTGCCACTGCCAACTTTTTTGGGATGATCAGCATCATAATGCAACTTCGTAAAGTTTGTAATCATCCCGACTTATTTGAGGGTCGTCCAATTATTAGTTCTTTTGATATGGCTGGTGTGGACATCCAATTGAGTAGTTCTATTTGTTCAATGTTTTCACCTGGCCCATATTCATCTGTAGATCTTTGTGCTTTGGGGCTTATATTTACACATCTTGATTTTAACATGGTTTCTTGGGAGTGCGATGAAGTAAAGGCTATTGCAACTCCTTCAAGATTAATTGAAGAGCGTGCCAATTTGGCTAACATAGAAGATGTTGGGCCTGGGTCTAAACATTTGAAGAGATTGCCTGGAACAAATATTTTTGAAGAGATTAGAAAGTCATTATTGGAGGGGAGATTAAGAGAGATGAAGCAACGGGCAGCATCTATTGCATGGTGGAATTCTTTGAGGTGTCGGAAAAAACCCATATACTCAACAACCCTACGAGAACTTCTCACGGTGAAGCATCCTATCTATGATATCCATCGCCAAAAAGTTGAGCGACTCTCCTCGTTATGCTCCTCTAAGCTTGGTGATGTTGTTCTTTCACCAATTGAACGGTTCCAGAAGATGACTGATCTCGTGGAATCATTTATGTTTGCAATTCCAGCAGCACGTTCCACTGCACCTATCTTCTGGTGCAGTCAGACCAGAACTCCTGTGTTTCTGCATTCAACTTATGAGGAGAAATGCTCTGAAATGTTGTTGCCTCTTCTTTCACCTATTAGACCTGCAATTGTCCGGAGACAACTGTATTTCCCAGACAGGCGCCTAATACAGTTTGACTGTGGTAAATTGCAGGAGCTTGCTATTTTGCTCAGGAAGTTAAAGTCAGAAGGCCATCGGGTATTAATATTCACACAGATGACCAAGATGCTGGATATTTTGGAGGCTTTCATAAACCTGTACGGCTACACTTACATGCGTTTAGATGGATCTACTCAACCAGAGGATAGACAAACTTTAATGCAGCGTTTCAACACCAATCCCAAAATATTTATCTTCATTCTATCAACCCGTAGTGGGGGTGTTGGCATCAATCTTGTTGGGGCAGATACTGTAATCTTCTATGATAGTGACTGGAATCCTGCGATGGATCAACAAGCCCAAGATCGCTGCCATCGGATAGGACAGACACGTGAAGTGCATATCTACAGGTTAATCAGTGAGAGCACCATTGAAGAAAATATCTTAAAGAAAGCCAATCAGAAGCGTGCTCTTGATGATCTAGTTATACAGAGTGGAGGATACAACACAGAATTTTTCAAGAAGCTCGATCCTATGGAATTATTTTCTGGGCATAAAACACTTCAGATTAAGAACATGCAGAGGGAGAAAAACAATAACAATGGAAATGAGGTTTCTTTGTCTAATGCAGACGTGGAGGCTGCTCTGAAATATGCTGAAGATGAAGCAGATTACATGGCATTGAAGAAAGTCGAACAGGAAGAGGCTGTAGACAACCAAGAGTTTACTGAAGAGGCCATTGGGAGATTGGAAGATGATGAATTCGTAAATGATGATGATATGAAGGCTGATGAGCCTACAGACCATGAGATGACAACTTATTGCAAAGAGGGTGAGGTGAATTTAGATGAAAATGATTGCATTGAAGAGAGAGCTGTAACTTTTACTGGGAACAAAGATGATGTCGATATGTTGGCTGATGTCAAGCAGATGGCAGCGGCGGCAGCTGCTGCTGGACAAGCTATCTCATCCTTCGAAAATCAGCTACGTCCAATAGACAGATATGCAGTCCGTTTTCTGGAACTGTGGGATCCAATTATAGACAAAGCAGCCTTGGAATCCCAAGTTAGGTTTCAGGAGACAGAATGGGAGCTTGATCGTATTGAGAAGTACAAGGACGAAATGGAAGCTGAGATTGATGATGATGAAGAGCCATTGGTGTATGAAAGTAAGCAGTGTGTGTGTGTGTATTTGGTTCTAGTTTTTGGTAAATGAATCAAAATCTACAAATCAGTAACCTATAATACTACTCTCTAAGAGAATTGTAAGGTCTTTGTATCATTAGTCTGAATGGTGGTAGGATAGAAAGATTGAACTCATGCTTTTCTCAATTTATTCATTTTCTAATTTTCTTGATGAAATCATTAATATAACTTGTAATTTTGGTTTCAAGACTTTTCTTCAGTTGAAGTTTATAATGAATGGCTACATGGCATGTCGTATCCAGTTTCCACTGCAGTGGGCATCCATTGATCACAAAACAGAAAAACCATATTCAAGAAACCTTTTCACTGTGTACAGGGGTTATATTATATAGATGCAATCATTTGAATTTTTTAGGATAAACAATTTTATTACAATTTTTAGCAGAGGTGATGATTTTTCTTGTTATATCAGGATGGGATGCTGATTTTGCGACCGAGGCATACCGACAACAAGTTGAGGCGCTAACTCAATATCAGGTTAGTGAATTTTGTTAATGCTGCCAATTGTCTTTTCTTTAAATGTCTCTTAAAACTTATTTTTTTATTGTGTTTTTGTAGTTGATGGAAGAAAAGGAAGCTGAAGCTGAAGCTGAAGCTAATGAGAAGGAAAGTGCAGATGGACATTTAGATGCTATGGTGTAAGACAATTCTGAACCTATTGTGAAATCATTCTGCTGGCTATTTAACTTTATTTATTAAAAAAAAAATTAAATTAGGATGTAGGTCAGCAATTAGGTACTTGGCTTTGTTTGGCCTTTTAATTTTTTTTTATGGCCGAGGGGTGTTCTTTTATTTATTATTTACTATTTGTTTTGGCTGCATGTAAATTTTGGAAGTGAATGTCCTAGTATCTTTAAAATTTCACACAAGCAGTTCATATTTACCATGCAGTGCGCTATTAGTGTGGGAGACACTAATAGCGCTATTAGTGTGGGAGACACAAATCACACCATGGAGGTCTCCTGGGCTCAAACTACTGCATTTATTATATTAACTGTAAAAGATGTTAATGCTGAAAAATGCTGAACAGAATGGACACTTCGGTGTAGATTGAGTTTTTTGTCGATTTATGGTTCCACTGAAACATCCCTTGAAATGGTTACTTATTTTACTGTCGTTAATAAATATGGATAAAGTTGGCATTTGCTTTCTAACTGAGCTATTTAACTGTCTTGAGAGCGAAACTAAATAGTGCATGAGGGAGGGGTGAGACAGAGAAAAAGGAAGGCTTGTGCCACATCCTTGTTGCATGGATAGTTTTTTTGTCATTAAAAATGCAACAGGAACTGTTCTCCAACATTTCATGAATCTTCCTGACAAGCTTGCTGCCATGTAATCTGGTGGAAAACCTGGGAAAAAATCATTCTGCTTTATTGTTTCATTGTCTCTAAAGGTGGCTTTTTCTTGGGCACACCTGAGTGGCACTCTTTTTTATTGTTATATCAAATGCTCAGTTACTACTCTGTTTCATTTTAGCAGGTGTAAAGTGCCACGCAATCCTAAATCGAAGTCTAAGAAGAAACCAAAGAAAACCAAGTTCAAATCCCTCAAGAAAGAATCTTTAACTTCTGAATTGAAACACATGAAAGTGGAGGCATCAATAGAAACTTTGTCTGCAGATGATGAGGACGACGACGACGACGTGATATATCCTGATGATGGTACATATTCAGATACTACGTCTCCTTATTCAAGTGTGCAGAGAAAACGTAAGAAAGCAGAATTAGCAATTGATATAGACAAAAAGAGGTCAAGGAAGAATAGCAAGAAATTCAAAAAAGCTCCCGAAACGTGCTCTTTTGATGTAGATTCGGATCTGTCTGGAAAGCAGCATGGCAGGTCTATGGAATTAAAACCATATGAGGTGGTTTCTGATCTTGAGCAGAAACCAGCTGGCAGGAGCAAGATGGGAGGGAAAATCTCCATCAGTACCATGCCAGTGAAACGGGTGTTGATGATAAAGCCAGAGAAGTTAAAGAAAGGGAATGTTTGGTCGAGAGATTGTGTTCCTCCACCTGATTCATGGTTGCCACAGGAGGATGCAATATTATGTGCTGTTGTACATGAATATGGCCCTCACTGGAGCTTGGTCAGTGAAACTCTGTATGGGATGGCTGCTGGTGGGTTTTATCGGGGAAGATACCGCCATCCAGTTCATTGTTGTGAGAGATTTAGAGAACTAATCCATAGATATGTTTTATCTTCTCCAGAATATCCTATCAATAATGAAAAGATGAGCAATATGGTCTCCGGGAAGGCCCTTCTCAAAGTAACTGAGGTAAGTCTGATTTCATTTGCATTCAAATGTGTTCCATATATTGGAGAAAATAGGGAGAGAAGATGCTGAGAATATGAAATGACACTCCCGAAACATTCATTTATTTATCAAGTCTAGCTAATTGAAACTGGATGCTTATTTACACCCTTGAACCCTGATCCAGGCACTGTCCTGAAGATATTAACCAACTGGTCAGCAATTCTTAACAATTGATTGATAACAGTTGGTGGTACTTGGATTTGATATCTTTCAGGTGTTCCATTTTTTTTGTTCTTTATTTGTATTGATCTTTGGCCATAAAAAATTGCTTTAGTTAGCTGCTAGTTAATAATATTCATGGTTTTGGGATTTCTGGTATACCATCGCATAGGATGCAACTCATGCAAGTTTCAGTGATTAATACCAGGAAACTTTATTAGCCTGCTTGCCATTATCTCCAAAACTGCAGGTTCACATGCATATACACCTGTTTTTTTCTCAGAATAATCTTAAGTATCTGGTTAATCATTGTGAAATTACCACTCCTTAAAAATGCCTGCTGCACTTTTTACACTTTCAGTGGACAATTGATTTTAATGAATGATTAGAAATATAACAAGATTGCTGGAGAGAGCACTAATTTGGTAATTCCTTAATGAAATACAGAAGACAATAATGCTTATGCTGAACAATTTTTTGTTGCATCAGGATAACATACGGATGTTATTAAATGTTGCTGCTGAGCAGCCAGACCATGAGTTACTTCTCCAGAAGCACTTCACAGCACTGCTTTCTGCTGTGTGGAGGGTGAACTCTCGTGCTGAACGTCAACAGAACTTGTCATCATCTCGAAATGCTCTTTATAATCATGGAAGGGTTTTCAATTCTTCTGTCAATCAGTTACCTTCGAATTCCTCAAAGGAATCTGCAAAAAGAATGAAATTCACTAATTTGGGACATAGTAGCAAGTTGCTTGCTGATGCACTCCATGATGCCAGCAGTAGAAGGCCAGATGATAGAGTTTCCTATTCCAACTTGAGCGAAGTTGCTCCTGCCATTGGTGAGCAGTTGGAAATAACATTGGAATTCCAAAAAGAGGAAGATGATTCTTTGATTCAATTCCCACCTATAATAAGTTTGTCAATACCTAGCTCAGCGCCATTGACATCAGTAAATAAGGATAGAGCAGAGGCTCACCATCTCAGAGCATCCACAAGTATAGCTGAAAATCGATTCAGGTATGATTTCTTGCAATCAAGAAGACGACATTGATCCGCTTGTTTGGTATTAATAGTCTCTTGTTAATTCCTATTTGATGATGTTGAAGATAACAGCTTTAGCAGCATAGTATTGTTGACTGAGAGTTTTAGGTTTTTACTCTTATAATGCCTTCCAGTTTGTTAATTTCCTTGTATGAGAACTGGGTTGTCTGACTGAATTGTGCTACCTTTGTTTTCTTCCCTGCCGGAATCTATAGTGCTTGATGGATCTCTTGATTTAATGCATTTTATCAATTTCTTAATGCACCTTCTTGAAAAAATCCCAGGGATTATTATGAAGCTATTATTAAAATCCAGAAATTGATATGTGGTACAGATGCTATTGATCATTCTATTGAGGTGCTTACAAATTGAATCCTGCGATTGCCGTGTAAAACATGTACAGTTAATTGATTGTTTAAGTTGCTGACTACGTCCTTTTGTCCCAGGGATGCAGCAAGAGCTTGTGTTGAAGGAGATCTGGGCTGGGTTTCATCTTCCGCACCAGCAAATGATTTCAAGTTGCGGCTGCCTTCAAAGACGCAGTCCTTGGGAAAGCACAAGCTCTCCGTCTCCGAGTCAACCAAGCCTCCTAGGTCAAAGATGAAGAAAACTTTAATAGAGCACAGTCAAGGACACCTTTTTGCCGAGCCAGTATCCCAGCCACTGCCTGTACTGTCATCCAGGGATCCCAATTTAAGGTTTGACCTGCCGCCAATAGCCATTCAGGATGACAAGGATGAATATTCTATCTCATGCATTGAGAAGGAGCTTTCAGCGGAAATGGGGACCTGGGATGCTGTCGCACATGACTATGTTCTTGGTTTCACATCGGGTCTTGATGATTTTTCATCGTTGCCAGAATTTACTGACATCGGATAAGGTCAAACCACAGAACAGAACATCTTTTTTCCGGCTTTGGCTCCCACGACAAATGTGTACTGGTTGGAGGAGTGAGTGCCTTGCAGCTGGGCAACCAATAACCGAGCTCTTGTGGCGCATGGTGGTGTGCTAGGGCGACATGATTGAATCACCTGCCCATTTAGAGGACACCAATCAAGGACATGGTTGTCTCACATGGCGGTGGGAGCTCGTCTGTAAGGAGGATCTGAATTCTGAAGTGGCTTTGCATGAAGGATCCCCAGGGTAGTGAAATTACAAATGTAAAATCATTTTTTGAATTCGATTCTTGTGGGGGGATGTGCCAATTTTGTTGGGGTCAGTTGATTTATCAATTTATGGCACGCTTCCGCATAGAAAGGAACTAGGCTAGGGCAAAAGATATGAATGAAAAATTAAAGGTTGAGCATCTCTCTCTAAACCCTAACGACCTGCAATCTATTCCCATACAAATCCCACATCAATGGCGTAGCTGATTTTCAAGGTAGGTAGGGTGTGGAATGGTTCTGAGAATCCAGGACCATTGCATTCCAAGCATATGAATTAATATTTCATATAATCAAAGGATTATAGTTGTTGGACCCTGACCTAGTTTGAGGGCTCATGTTGCTGATCGGGTCTCATCCACAGTACAGTGATAAGCAGATAACAGAATAATTTGTTTCCAATTCTAGTCACACCTCCAAGATTAGACGGTGTATGATGGTTTTTTCTAATTTTTTACAGTAAAAAATACTTCTTTACTATCAATAAAATTTAGAATTTTTGATCAAAATTTAGATTTTTCATAAACTTTAAAATATTTTTTTATCTTCAAGGTCAAAATATACTTCAGTGACCAAGGGGTTTTTTTTGGTTTTTCTCTTTCTCAGATACAGTTAAAATATATGTTTGCCCTTACAAAAGACAAGACAAGTTATATATTTAAAGGTGTTTTGGTCATTTCACATTGATTTATTTGTTATTTCCAGGGTAATAGGGGTGTTTTAGTGATTTACATTGATTTTTTAATTTTTAATTCGAGAAAGCTGCTAGCGCGTCTTTTTTATGCGCCAACGCGTGGGTGGCATTCGCGGCCTTTGGATAGTGCGTTCGATGCCACTTGATGTTCAAACCTTGCCTTCTGCCATGTCTTTAGAAGTGCCACCGTGTCTTTTTTTTCCTGGTGTGACGTGTGATGGCAGCTGATAGGTGGCTTGTCGTTGTTGGTCATTTTTTTCTCCTTTCTTGAAAAAGAAACATTTTTTAAATTTTAGTTCTTATATTTTTTATTGCTTATTTTCGTCCTTTTTCCTTTTAGAAAGTACATGTTTGTTTTTTTTTTTTTTAATTTTAGTCCTTATATTTTTTATTGCTTATTTTCGTCCTTTTCCCTTTTAGAAAAGTTTTTTATGTTTTTAATTTAGTCTTTAAATTATAATTTGTCATATATTGTTTTTTTTTTTAATTTGCTCCTTATTTTTTTAGTTTCTGATTTTCACCCTGGGTTATTTTGTTAAAGTTTTATTGATTTTTAATTTCACTCTTCAATAAAAGTTTATGTTGTTTTATTTTTTTTAATTTAGCCCTCATTCTTTTGATTTCTTTTTCCTTTTGCTAGAGCTTTTTTTCTTTTCAATTTTACCCTCTAATTTAAGTTTTTTAGATGCCCTCAAATTTATTTTTTATTTTGGTTTTCACTCTCATTCTTTCAATTATAATTTTTTATGTGATTGATTTTTTTTTAAGTTACATTCTTCAGTGTTTGATTTGTTCGAGATTGAGCTTCACGGTGTTTTTATTTTTTATGCTTTCAATTTAATGACCAGAGTCTTAACTTTAAGAGTTAATACAATTATGAATCATTTCCCCCTCATTTTCTTCTACAATCTTATCATTCTACATTATTTTTTTTAAAAAAAAATTTGTTTTGTGGCTACCTTTAATTTCTTTTTTATTGGTTTGTTTAGGTCTCATTTTACCTATACCATGAGTTTTGCAAGCTTTTTTTAGATAAGGATTTTTAAAGAAACTATTTTGTTTTGTATTTAATTTTTGCATATTTTTTTATTTTAGTTTATATAAAAAAGTTATGTGAAAAAAATAGTTATTTTGAAATAATATTTCTAATATGTTCGGTCATGCATAATTGTTTTCCATTTATTTTATGCACTCGGTTTCATATGTGTTTTTATTTCTATTATCTTTTATTGATTTTAATAAATATATTTGGTGGACACAAACGAGTAAATATTTGATTTTACGAGATCAAATATTTTGATCTACATTCATTTCTCAATTTTTCCGGTTTGTCTTTTAATTATTATCAATAATTTTTTTAGTTATTTATTTACATATATGATTATTAGATGTTTAGATAAATTTTTTGATTTATATTTATAATTTTTTTATTACCAAAATAGCTTTGTATATTCACCTATGAAGCACGGGTAAAATAACTCTCTCTCTCTCTCTCTCTATATATATATATATATATATATATATATATATAAAAGTAAAAAAGCATAAGGAATATTCTCTAACATCAC
>Ga0307515_10008779_pt1 | contig 19638 bp, 1 predicted proteins | sample 17_EM_MG_FD_194513 | JGI IMG/M metagenome (GOLD analysis project Ga0307515, IMG submission 194513) | Populus trichocarpa ectomycorrhiza microbial communities from riparian zone in the Pacific Northwest, United States - 17_EM | ecosystem: Host-associated > Plants > Roots > Unclassified | place... | reverse complement strand
ACGCTTTATAGGCGCCTACTACGGTTATAAGCGCGCTAAGGCCTTTAATATAAAGTACTAAGGACTACTATACCCTCTACTAGTACCTATACGACAATAGGCAGATATCGCTATATATTTCGTTATTAACCTACCACCCTATAAACGACATGGCTATACCTATAAGAACATCCTTAAAATAATATACTAACTTATAAAAGAGCGCCACTACATCCCAACTAAAGGCGTAGCCGTTAGCGACGTTACTAACGCCTTCCTTTACAAAGTTTACTGACTATATAGGTTACCTAACTCGATTACGTCTAACTAAAGTATATAATTTAACTCCGATATATAGAGACGAATCTACTAACGCCTTAGCATCTCCGTTAAGATATCTATATTCTTTTACTACGAAACTGCTAAGTAACCGGAAAACGCTAATGCTAGTATAAAAGCGTACCTACGACAGGTAGTCGCCTATAGTTAAGATAACTAGGTAAACTACCTCCCACTAGGTAAATTTGCAGCGAATAACCACGTCTTAACTACTATAGGACTTACCCCGTTCTTCGCGAATAAGGGTTATTACCCCCAATCTAATATAGAGCCACCAGAACCTATTAATAAAAAACTGCAATATAGAAAACGCCTTAAGATGCTACTTGCCAACTAGCATGCAGACCGTATAAAAAATCTACTTAACTACTGCAAGGGAGAAATAGCCTAGGCTTAAGTAAAGTAGGCCTACTTTACTAACCGCTATAGAACGCCACCACCGCAGATACGTGTTGGCGACTAGGTATAGCTAGATACACATAATATCTCTACGTAAAGGCCTATAAAGTCACTTAATTATAAGAACCTCAGCCCCTATCTAATTAAACGAGTTATTAATAGGGGAGCCGTATATAAGCTAGAACTCCCGCCTGCCCTAGCTACCCGCGGGATATAGCCTATATTTTACCTATAGCTACTACACCTCTATTAGCCTAACCCCTTACTGGGGTAAATATAGCCTAAACCCCCACTAGTACTAATCTGAAATAAGAACGAAGACAAGAACTACGAGGAGTAGACTGTTAAACGAATTATTAACTCTAAATACTTTGGCAAAGGTAGAGGACGACGGCTCTACTATAGAGCTATATACACAGGATTCGATATAGATTAGCTAGAATGGCAACTATAGGAAGACTTTAAAAATGCAAAGGATCTAATTAGCGACTTTTACTACGCGAACCTATAGAAACCGGGCCTAAGTAGAGATTTTATACCCAATCCTCTATAGGAGCCCTTATAGAGTTAAACCGTTGTATATTACCACGTAAGGGCAAATTGCCGTTAGATTGCGGTAAAGTGCGATTATATAACCGGAATATTGTTAAGATATCCAGGAACTTTAACTAGCGGTTAAAGTTATCTAATTAGTCGGATTCTTAGATGCCAAGCCTTATTATATAATGTTGTTTTAAACCTTTAGTAATACCCCCCTTTCTTCTTTTCTATACCTTAAGTATCCCTTCTATATATATATAGTAACCATAGCGTCGCCGGAGCTCCGCCTCTATAGAAGGGGGGGTAGTATTATAGAACCCTACCGTAGGGGCCTCTATAGGAGAGCCCCGTGCTCTTATATACACCTTGCGTACAGCTTATGTCAGCTACGCGTAGGTATATTACCTCCTTACGCCCTCGACCCTTACGATTGATCGCGTAACGTCTTGTAGACTCCTTGAATACATACGCTCTATAGCCACTACCCTCGTTCCATAACAGCGACTTACGCTACCTATTTATTAACACTAGCCCTTACGACCCCCTTTCCTTCTCCTTAGCTTAGTATCTTCATTAAATAGCAATCTATAAGCTTTAGTTTAGAGGCATTTATGCCAGCTATTATATAGACAACTATCTATACTATAGAGGGCAATCTTATAAGATATAGAAGCGTTATAGCCCTCCTTTTATAAGCTTAGGCGTCCCTATAGAATTAGTGTTAAAAGGCGTAGTTAAGATAGAGAACTCTATTAAATTAATATAGGCTGTTAATTAGCAAGGCCGACAAGCGCGCAGTAATAGAATGGATAAAGAGGGAGGGCTAGAGGCAGTAGGACAAGATTGTTTACTAGCTTGCGATAGAGCGAGGGACTATTACCTCTTAACCGTTAGTCTCGCGTATATTAAAAAGGAATAACTAGACTTAAAAGGAGGCTTATTAGCTATTACTGGCCACCAGCTAGTCTCTTTAGCAATACTATCTTAAGGATATTAGCTAATTTAATGCAAAGGATCTAGTATTTCTAGACGAATCGATCTTTAATAAAAAGACTAGCTGGCGTCACTAGGCTTCGCGGGCGCGTTCCTTATCGTCTTCTTCTTCGGCGGTACTATCGTCTTATTTATAGCAGCTAAGTAATTCGCAAAGCTTGTTTAACACTAGACATAAGCATATAATTACTAGGTAGGATATACTTACCCATAACGGCGATAGGCGCTCCGCTAAGATCTTAGACCTACTTACCTTTAAGTTTAAGGGCGAAGGCCCTACCCGCTGTATACCCCTTATATTTACTACCCATACTAGCAAGCAGAACTAGCACGGCCGCCTTAAGACTATTAGAGCTCTGTGTGGATATAGACCTATTAAAAGCAAAAGAGAGGGTAAAAATCTATGGCCGTTTAAGTGACGGTAAACTTAAGACGCTGCGTTATAAAGTTATTAAACGCAACACTGCTTTAATAAAATCTATCTTTAACGAACTAGCTACTAAGTAGGTAGAAAAACGGGGGAATGGCAAACTTAAAGGCAGTTTTAGCCTAGTTACCGCTATATATACTAAAGCAAACTCTATATACTTATGGTTTAGAAAGTAATCAGATTAATTAAAAATGCTCCATAACTATCAGCCCGGCCTTAAATCCTATCTATCTTTATTCCTTTTTACTACAAGATACTTATCTATACTTAGTATATATATAACTAAAATTCTAATTAGTGTTATTTATATATAAATCTAATTTAGGTTAAATTACGATATATAATCCGCATCCCTTCTTAGAAATCCCCGCCCGCATCTATAATAGACAACCAGCTCTCTAAAGGTATATTTCTTTATAATATACTAGCTTAGTAATTTCTAGTTTTAGAAGCGGACCTAATTTCCTTTATATATTAGATGTTAGCAATAAAATCCTTTTAAAGCTAACTTTCGATGGTTCTTAATATGGTCGTTTAATAATTTCTAGCTTTTAAACCCAATATTTTTTATAGCACACTTTAGATGTTCGTATATATATAAAAGCTATTACTTAAAGACAAAAAAGCTAAGTACCGGAAAGTCTGGTTTTTATATTAAATATATCTCGTAATAAAGTTAGTAGGTATAACTGCCTCCTAAATACGCTTAATTAGAATCCGATTGACTATCTTTACAGTTACTTACAAAACCAGCTTCTACTTTATAGGCCGTATTGGAAAATTTACCCCGCTATTACTTATAAGTAGGAGATAGCGGTCTTATAGGACGAGTTTAGGATTCTACTATCTATAGTAAGTATTAACAGAGCGCTAATATCTTTTTTTATTTTATTTTATTTTGTATCCATTATATTATACTACGTATAATACTATATATAAAGCGACGGGGTTCCTCTAATTAGAAAACAGGCTCTTAGTGCGTAAAGGCTATAGGTTTATATAATTAGGAAGGCGAACGTCTAGAATAATTAAAGAGATTTAATTAAGAAGTAGACGTAAAGTAATAAGCAGCTGTCCTAGCTAATTATAGTAAGAAAAAGGGCAATAATATCCTCCATAATAGAGCTAACTAAAAGGCTAAAGAAAGGAATATGGAATTATATACGCGCGTAAAGGAGGGAATACTAGCAAAATAAGCAAATAAGTGCGGGTTAAGGGGAGTTTAACTTAAATTATCGCGAAGGGTTGCGAAGAGCTGATTAGCGATAGCGTTGCTTAGCTTCTAGAAACGCAATACGCTAAGCGGCACTAGAGCAGCGCCACGACACTAACGCTCCCCCAGTTAATTTGCGGAAGGGCGAAAAACGGCTTACTAATAGCTGTAGTGAAAAATAGCGGCCGCGAAAAGTCGCTTTAAGTCTTACCTAGGTAAGCGCGAGCAGCACACTATAAGAAAAGTCCTATTATACTTAAGCTAACCTAAAATAGGTGCTAGTTATACGTATTATTAAGTAGATAATACTATCTACGATTAAATAGATGTAAATATTATATAAAATAATCTATATAGCTTGTTTCTTAGAGTTAAGTCGCTTAATATAAGGTAGCTAATACTTATCCTTTCTACAGAACGGAATCTAATATATTTTACACCTAAAATACATCCTTAGCGCTTGTAGAGGCCTCTAAAAAGGTATAAAATCAGGCAGCAGCCACGGCTCTAGTGGTAGGTTTTTAGCAACCCAATTCGGTTAAATATTATATTAAGTCAGCTAAATAAGACCTATATTATTAGAAGTACGATTAATATAGTTTTAATTCTAGTGTTCCGCATGGAATAAGAATTATTTACACTATAGACTTTAAGCCAGGCTTATCCCTTTACTAAATCTTATATAGAATTAACTTAGTCTAGATTCTAGGAATATAAATATTAATCTTTACGCTAAGTGTTAGAATAATTATAGAGTATAATATACGTAGTTTAAAGCCAAGCGGCCGTTATTATAGACTCGCATAAAGCTATTATCTAGAATAATACCCTCTATTACGCCTAGGGAAAAGATAGAAAGGAGGCCATTATAAAGTAGCATGCTTTACATACCTTAATTTATAGTAAGAGTTAGTGGCAGTAATAGCAAAAGTTTAAAGGCAAATTTAGAAAATAAGTAGAAGGCTTACTGCCCAACTAAGCTAAGCGTCTCGCTTAGGTAGGGGAAAGACTTTTAGTAGCTTAGCTGCTTTAAAACCTGCCTTAGAGGAAGCACTACTATATAAGGCTTATAACACCCCAACTCTAACACATTTCTTAGGCCGAAACACGGCTACCCTTATCTTATAGGGGGGAGGCTTATACACGGCTTCCTTAAGGCGCTTTTATAGACTATAAGGCCAGCTTCGCCTTTACTATAGTTAAGCATTAGTATAAAGGTTTAAGTATTTTAAAAACTATAGAAGAATCTTTACTTATTACTATATTAAACACCCAGGTAAAAGACTAAAGTCTCCTAACTACATTTAAACCCGTAACGACATAAATTATAAAGCAGTTTGCTTTAAGTTAGCAAAATATTAGTAATAGTTCTTTCTCTATTCCACTTAGGGCTAACCTATAATAACAATTCTTCTACTTTACTTCTTCGGCAAGACTTAGGCACTAAAATGCTTGGTAATATTAAGATGAAGTTTACGCGCAAGAACTCTAACCCTACCTCTTTAACAAGCATATTAATATATTTAATTATTATAAACCGCAAGTCAACCCCCAGGCGTAGTGTTCCACCATTATTAAACAACCCCTTTAGCTCGTTATTGCCTACCACCTATTAACTAGGTAAATCATATTAGAATACTCTCCTTTATCATACTTTAGACTTATATTTCTTTATAGATCGTCCTAGTATAAACGCGTTCACTACGCCTTTAAATAAGCCACCTTTAGTATATACGCCTGCACCGCAGGCGGCACTAATATAATCTTTTGCCACCACTAGGCAACTCCCTACTAATAACCGCTATACATTTCTAAGTTCCTTTAACACTATCTTCCCAATTAATAACAGTAGTAGTATAGTAGGCCGCTCGTGGCGAGAAACCGGGAAAGCGCTAGAAACTATTACACCGATTTACACAGCCTATAATACCAACGGCATTAATATCTACTTTCTAAATAACCCCAATAGTACCCATTATCGTAATATTACTACTCCCGCCACTATTACCAAGATTTTCACTTCTATACGCCTAATAGGTAGCATACCTACCGGGTAGCGGTTAAGCTAAATTCTTAGACCGTATCTCTAGGAATATTAGGCAGCTTTAAAAAGCGCAAAGCCCAAGCTAATAAATATTATTATCATTACTAATGGAGAACTAAGTAATGACGTAGAGAGCCCAATTATTGCCGCCGCTAAGAAGCTTAATAAATACGATGCCCTAGCATGGTAAGTAGGTATCTAGTTTTTTTAAGTTAGTAAGGAGCCTGGCGCCAAGGAGCATTTAAAGCAGCTTAATAATAAGCTTACGGATATTTCTAGAGAAGAAGACCTCCGCGATATTATTAACACTATACCTTTTACTAAAGGCGAGGGTACGGAGCTTACTACTAACGGTATTTTAAAGGTAGGCTATCTATAAGACACACTTTAAAATATTATATATTGCTAATTCAAGCTTAGGTCGTTCTTAGTGCAGTAAATTAATAATTAGGTTATGAGCGGTTAAAGGAATTACACCGCTAAGAATCTACTATACTAAAAAATTGCCATTCTTTTAATCTTTAGTTTTAATCTTATTAAACCCCTTTTCCTTCTCCTTAGCTTAGTATCTTTGTAATATAGCACTCGTTTAAGCTCGAGTCAGAGGCATTTATTTAAGCTATAACAATTACTATATTAATAATATTAGCAGGAGATTAGTTGGATTTTAAGGCTCTATATATTAAATTCAATATTTAATATTTAATATATTTTTAATATAAGTAAGCGATTTAATATTAATATTAATACAACCTTATATTGATATTAAATAATAAAAACACTAAAGGTATAGTAGTGTAAAAATAAGCTTTTTTAACGCCCGTACTTATATAAAATTAATATATAGTATATAGTAAGGTAAGAGGTACGGATTAGAGCTAAAGGTTAAAAACGGTATTCCTCTAAGGACCCTATTTCTTATTCTTATAATAAAACGGTTTGGCTAGAATTAACTCATTCCACTATTAGTCTAAATAAAGCTATTTACTTTTACTTCTCCCTCCAAAAGTTCAACCAAGAAAAGGGATTTTTTAACCTTTACGTTAATTTTAATAAAACCTCTCTCATGTCGTTAAAGCAAAGACTCCTACATAAAATAACAATCCTTAATCTTCCTACTAAGCTGCATTATATAATATTTAAAGGCCTAGAAAAGGATCACGATATTAATACTCTAGCCTATACCAACTATTACTTCTATAGTATTCTAAACGCTTGCCTTTATAAACGTAAGGGAAGATTAGCCCTTATCTAGGCCGTAAAACTCGGGCGGAGTAATACGGCTAAGTTAGCTCTTCCATCTATAAAGGCCGCAGATCTTAGTATTCCGTTACTATAGGCTTTAAGTAAAGGCCACGTTTATATAGTTTGACTGCTTTTAGATTATAATGCGGCTATTAATATATTACAAGAATATAGCGATATACTCTCCGCGGCTTCATTAGGTAGCTACGCTAAAATAGTAAAGCTCCTACTTTAACACGGTACTAAAATAAATCCTATAAGTAAAGTACTTACGCCACTAAATGCAGCTATTCGCTATCGCAGAGAGGAAGTTATAGGGTTATTACTAAATACTAGAGCTTAACCCCAACTATTAGCCTAAAGAGTAGCTATCTTTAGCCCTATTAACCGCCACGTTATTCGGCTTTTAATAAAATATAGTGTCACCTTTAATAAAGACGACTTCGGTATATATAGGTTTGGGTTAGAGCTTCTACCAGGCAAGGAAGAAGCTATTATAAAATTACTGCGTTATAGATAGAGAAAACAGAAGAGTAGGTTTAAACTTTTCTACTTCTACACAGGAATTATTAAAAAGCAATTGTAGGGATTGCGTCTCTAGGATAGTGGCTGTTAAGAAGGAATTAAGTAATAATTTTATACATATAACAAGATGCCATCGCCTACTACTAAACCTCCTAAAGAAACCTTCTAAATTAATTGCTTACTTAAAAGTAGGTATAATACTGACCGGGTTTGTAGAAATATCTATAATTATAACTTAATATACCTGGTGTTATTCCTAAGCTTCCCTAAATAATCTTAGAGTTAATAACTATATCCACGCTTCTGATAGCGGCATTAGTAGGTATTTAAAAAGTGCTGCGGTAAGGTAAAGCTAAATATCCACTACCGTATTTACTATTATTAAACGGAATCGCACTAAGGACTACAGAGTTATTTAGTAAATAACGTAACAATTTCAAAAGTATATCTTACGTCTTCCTTATCTAGCATTTCCTCTCTAGCTTTGCACCTCTCCAAATATTATAGCGTCTTTACTGCTAGCTTTGGTTCCAAATTAGTATATACCACCTAAAACACTATCTAATAGTACTGGAATATACGATCTGGGAACTAGGGCCTACTTTTATCTTAGAAGGAGCTGCACAAGATCTACTCTAGAAATTCGTTAAGCTACTATTAACCTATAAAATAAGAGCTATAGGCCAAATATGTATCTTATATACCTATAAGTGATTAGAGACGGTTTAAAAAGCGAGATAGAGTGTTAAGGATAATGTAAATTACTTTATACAGTCGCTTATATAATCGGCTTCCGATTTTTATACGCCAAACATTTCTCTACATAACACGCGCTGTTAAGTCGCTGCCTATAAGGGCATACTTAACAAAGGGAGAAAGCTCTAGTTAACTATCTGCTACAGCTAAAATATCGACTTTAGTACAGCTTCCCCTAGCTATATAGACCTCAGGATAGTTGCTAAACGTATAACCTTATAACTAACTCTCGCAGCTAATAAAAACCCTTCTTAACTCTCTTTAGCTCCGGTAGACATACGCCTAGATATCCATTAAGACACCATAGTCCCTTTCTATATAGCTCTTTAAAACTTAATATAAAAAAGCATAACCAAGAAGGTAGATTATAATTGGTTAGGGTAGTTAAGAAGTCAATCTAATAATTCTCTAAGCTAGAACGTAGTTTAGCCAATTCCGTTAATTTCATTTATTTTAGCAGTTATAGAAGGAACTCGACTAACTTGGCTAAATCGTTACTAAGGTTTAAGAACTGCAAATATAAACAGCGTAGGTTCGTAAACTCTCTAAATAGAATAGTATCTCGTAGCGCATATAGTAGAGGGGTGTTAAGTTTAAGGTATTCGGCCGTCTGGAAAAGCTTTGTTAAAAAATAGGACTAGGATCCGCTATACAATTGACTTCGGGTTAGTAAATCCCGCTAGTATAGGTTTTAAGCGTAATTAGACCTCGAAACTAACGTCCATATCTTTTAAGAGTGCCCTGTGGAAAGCAATGTACTTTTATACCCCATTTTTAAAATCCTTAGTTCTCCGTTCCGGAGGATGCGCTAAGGAAATAGTAACACCTACGACCTCTATATCGCGTTCTGCCGCTTATATTACTATAAGTACCCTCCTAAAGATCTAACTAATATAATTAAGGGTATTCCTGGCCATTATATAGTAAACTAATAGTGCGCCGTTATCCTATAAAAGTCGATTAAATCTACGTAGCAAGTAGGTATCTCGCCAATCGCCATCGCGGAAATTAGGTAGCCTAATAGTAATTTTATAGCAATCTAGGTTTTTAATAATAGTTGCCAACATTTCCACATCTAAATTAATTTCTTGGATTTTGGCCTAGTTCTCCTAGAATAATATATTCTAAGGAAATACAGTTCGATTAATATGAGTTAAATTCTTATAGACCCAGTAAACCTGACTTTATAGATCTTTTTCGGTTACCTAGCTATGGGAGAAGATATAAGCTAATGTAATAAATATCTTATATACACTTATTAACAGTTTTATTACATATCTAAGGTCTAGCTTATCTATAACAATCGGCAGGCTTCCTTTATATATAAAGGTATCTATAAAGGTATCCATAAAGGTCTTACGGGAGACGCGCTTAAATGCTTTATAGGTCCTATGGATATTATATAAGTAGAAGTTAGCAGGAATAAATAATAATATAAGATTTAAGAGCTCTTCTAGGATACTATATATGCTACTTATAGCTGCTAGCACGAGTAAAGATTAAAGACGGGAACGGTTTATAGATGGAGGTATAGGAAAGACAACAACAGCACTAATATAAGTAGGCTCGCCAAACTAAATAGGATTAAATGGCCTTAAACAGATAGAGAGAGAGAGAGCGAGGGAGATAGAGGTGGATAGAGAAAGTGGGGAAGGAGGATCTGCGTCTCTAATTAGACCTAGAGAAGTATATAAGATATAGCAGTAAGGCAAGATTATAACAGGATTTTAAAACTTTAAGCTACCACTAAAGCTAGATTATATAGTATAGGCCCCCACTAAGGCTTGTTTCTAGCGCATTTTATAAGATATAACTTATTTCTAGATATATACTACTAGACTCTAAGGGCTTTACTAGGTTATTTTTACTAAGTTTTTAGAGCCGTTATATATTGCACCTAATTCTCCAAGCCTATTGCTATATATTATACTTATTACCTAAAAGGGTGCTAAGGATAACTTCAAAATTAAAAAAGGATGGGGGGAAAGCTCTGGGCTTTAAATTATAATAGGTCGCTTGCAAAACCGGCTTCCACTTTTACTACCCTCCTAGAAATTTTGCCCGCTTTTTGCCTACCTACTCCCTTATAATCGGCCTAAAAGGGACTATATAACCTAATAAATCGTATTAGCCTAAAATCTTAAGTTAGGAAAATAAGAATAAGGACTCTTTTATAAATTAATCTATAAAGAAAGAGGAAGGTAGGGAAAGGCTAATAATAATAATCTATAAACCTTAGTTAATAGATTGTAGGTTATAGAGGATTATACGACCTAAAGACCTAAAGATGCCGGTTTATTATATATAAATCGCCCTTTACCTCTAACTCTTTATCAGCCTTATAAACTTTATTTTATTTACTTAAATCCGCCTTATTGTCCTAATACGACGCATTTATATATCGTTACTGTCTTTATTTGCACTTACTTAGATTTTTTTATTACTTATCCTAAAGCCCGTTTAGTTATAGGAAATCTTACACCCTAGATTTATCTCCTAAATCTCTTAAGTAACGCTCCTCGCTATAAGGTTATTCTCACTCTTTATATATATATTTACTACTTTATCTACTATTAATGCTGTATCTATATATAACCCGAAAGCGTTAAGTCCCTATAACTTTTACTTATCCGCAAACATCCTAGGTAATAATATTCTATTACCTACTAATACGCAAGAAAAGTAGAAAGGGGGCGGTAGTAAAAGTAGTAGAGGAGGTAAGGCTAAGAGTTAGGTTAATTATATATTTAAAGGATTATACTAACGCTTTAATAGGTAGAGGAGGAAAATCGTCTAAAGGTAGCGCGTTAAACTTAAAATCTAATTTAAATGCTAGGGGAAAGATAGTATTTAGCTTAGGTGCCCGTCCCACCTATAACGGAGGCCGCTATTATAGTAGAGGTATAATAGTTCCTTATACCGCTAGCTAGCACTCTCCTCTTAGCCTTACACCCTTACTTATGCCCCCTATTACTGCGCTTACCATCTTCCCTAGTTTATAGCTATACGGCGTTTACTAGTACCCCTATATATATCTATATACGTTTATAAATAAGACGGTTATAAATATAACTTTCCTAAAACAGTATAAACCAGACCCTCTCTATTAATTACTTGTGCTAGCAATATAGCATTTATAGCTGCGATAATAACAGCGATAATATATATCTATATAATCTAATTAGAAACGGCGGCTACGCGGCGCTAAATAAGACTCTTATTATAATCTCAATTATAAATAGAACGCAGATAATCGCTATTAACAGCATACTGCCTAATAGTACCACAACGTCTAGCGGTCCAGATTTACCAGCTCTAAAGCAACAGACATTAGAATTTGCCGGTTAGTAGGTTATAGGTGCTATTACCATATATTTAATTTCCTTCCTCTAGGCACTAACGCCTTTCTTTTTAGGGCGGACATTTTCTAGACTAAGTTTATATTAATATTTGCTAATAGAGTTTAATATAGCGATAGTGTGCCTAGCGAAAGGAATAAAGTCCTCTTATAGTTATAAGCATTTCTTCTTCAGCCTTAGAGGTTGCTAAAATCAGGCACCTACAAGTCTACTTTAAATTCCTCTCCTTACGCCTCTATTCTTAGGGGCCATAACCCTAACCACAGAACTCGCGGTATTACAGTCTTAAGGAAGTTATTAGATCCCCTCTCCGCCTAATAGGCTTACTCTATAAGGTAATTAAGCAATTATAGCACCTATAGGACACACTAGATAGACGGGTTAACACTTAGCGAATAATAAAACATCTTAGAAATAACTGTTTCTATATAGGCTATAAGGGGCGTATATATACGGATTGCTAGTGTCTAGGCAGATTTATATAAACAAAGTAAAGATTCTTATACATTCTATATTAAGAGGCTAGCAATCCGTATATATACCCCTTATAGTAATAGGAGTGCGTATAGGGCTGTAGGTTTCTTAATATCGGTATTAGCTTACTATATAAGTCTTTTTTTAAAACCGCAATTACCGGGGGATACTATTATGTAATAGGCCTAGGCTAAAGCGGGGTAGGTATAGGTATAAGGAGCAGTTACAGAAACATTATAAATAACGCTAGGTAATCCTATAGAAATGAACTTATATATTAATTAATATATAAAGAAAAGAGACTATATATACATAATGTAGGTATAGTAAACTAAGTGTAACCGGGTTAGTGACTAAGTTAGTAACTAAATATAGTAGTAATCGGGTCTAGGTTGATAATAGTCTTTAAGCGTCTATATAGCTATACCCGTCGCTATATCCTAGACTCGCACTATTAACTAAAGTAGAGGTCAATCTCATTTAAATATAAGAAATATAAACACTACTAGAACTAACACTAGGAACCCTATTTATTAGGCTATAAATACTATAATGCCCCTAGATCCATATCTATAGGAGTAATTATAGTTAATAATAGCGGGCAAGAGCTTTAACAATTCTCTACTACCAAAAAAAGACAAAAAGTAAGCCTAGGAGTAATAGGAGAAGTATAGCTAAAAACAAAACCAATAGAAAACCTATATAATATTTCAGATTATATTTCCACAGTTCTTATAGAAAACCACTTCTTAGACGCTAAATAACTTATATCTATAGTACCTGCAGAACCCTAATAGTGAAAAATATATTAAAATTAGGATTGAATATATAATAAAATATATATTTATATACTTTCTTACGGATTAAAAAATACCCTATAGTAAATTTATAAAGATCCAATTTAAACTTAGAATAATACTAACAAAAATTAAAGGCTATCTCTAGGAGCTCTAGATAGTTAAGTTAATTTAATCTTTTATATATAACTCTACTAATTATATTCAGTGCTATTTCGTTAGGCTTAACCTAGTTAGCTATTATTAACCTTAAAAGTTCCTAATTTAGCTAGTTTTATAAAAGGCTTCTTATAATCTAAGTGCTAACTAAGGCTAAAAGCCTTTAATCCTTTATAACTGCTAGTTTTATAAAGACTAGTATAGGTACCTTAAGGACTTCGTTAATAAATAAGTATATACTATTTTCGCCTAGTATATCTTAGATAGCTAGTAGATATTTAAGCAATAAGTAGGTATCGTCTTTACTTAATAATCTGGCGTTAATATTCTTAAGAGCTAAACGGGCATTACCCCTCTAGAATTTCCGTTTACTTTAAGGCACTTTCTTTAGCATATTTAGTAAAATCTTATTTTTAAATTTAACGGGGTTTTCTTTATCTAAAGAATAATAAGACTCTCCATCTAAAGAATACCAAGACTCTTTATCTAAAAAATCTTTAGGGTCCCTTATCGGGTCGTGCTTATATAAAAGTTTAGCTAGCTTTACTATTTAGGAGCTTAAATAGTTTAAAGGGCTAAAGGATAGTATGTTCTTAATTTCCTAGTAGAGAAGTAGCTATAATTAATAGTACTACAGTAGGGTTTAAAGTGTTTAAGGTAAAACTACTTTAAATAAGATAATGCTAGAGCTGCTTATAGCTTCCTTTTTATATTCTCTAAAAATAGCTACCCTCCTATTATAAGCCTGGTTATTGCTTAGAGGGGGAACACAATAGTATACGCTACTATTATAGGGATTTTATCCTTATTCTAATCTTATATGTTATTAATAACTTTATAAGGGATACACTTTTATATAATTTACGCTAAGAGGGTGGCGAGGGTAAGGACGATAGTAGGGGCAAGGTTAAAAGACTAAAGAAGCTAAGAGAGGATAGTATCTTAGTAATGCAATCTAATAAGCAGTTCCTTTAACTAATAGGATTAAACTCCATTTTAAGAGGCGTTCCTTTTAGCCATTATTATTAAATCGTTTAACTTTTAAAATATCTTAATTTATCGCGGAGACCTTCTATCTACGTATGCTTAGGTATTACAGTCTTGCAAGTTTAGATACATTTCCTAAGCTTTTAGTTTACTATCCGCCCTAATAAAACCAATTAACAACAATTGGCTGCTCTTACGCCTCCAAGTCTACTTAACTTACAATTTATATCTATTTAGACAGTATTAGTCTATATAGGTTTACCTATAAAGCTAATTTAATATAATAAGGATTGCGGCCGTAGTAATCCTAACATATATAAATATAAGAAAGACTACTAGGGTTGACTTACTATAAAGATACACAGAAGTACGTTAGGAAAAAAGTTATATATAAAAAGTTAATAATAATAAAGTTTATTCCGCCTAGAGGCATTAAGCCTAAAGGGTACTAGTACTATATTACATAATTACGCTTCTTTTAGTCTCGCTATATTCTTATATAAGCCCGTATATATACCTTATTTAGTATTCCCTAGTATTACTTATACCTTATTCTATAAGATCTTGTAGGTAGTTAGTAGTAGGTAGTCTTAGGGGGTATTCCTCTAAGTATTTAGTGTCCTATCTTTGGCGATTGAAGCGAGATCTACTAGTAGCATGAGGGTGCGTAGTATAGGTTAGTTAAAGCGTAAAGGGAGGAAGGGGGAGTTTCTAACTATAGTAGACGGGTTATTAATCTAATTCTACCTTAAGTCGTCTAGTAGCTATTGTATATTTTACTATCGCTCGGACCACGTCTATGTTTAATATCCACTATCTAGGGTCAGTTAGCGCCTTCCCCCTAAGATAGAAGGATAAGCTGCCTCTTCTTATATCTGTTTACTGCAGCATTTACTCTCAATATACTGTCTATTTTGTATACCTAAAGAGGAAGTGTTTAACTATTTCTCTTACCTATCTGCAATTACATTGATCTAATTCTACCGCTCTAATGCGGTGCAGATACTTATTAAGTCGTATTATTCCTATCCATAACTAGGCTAATACATTTACCTCTCCTCGCTTAAGGGAGTTATATAGCCTATGGGTATATTTACCTAGTAGCGCTATATCTATTTTTCTTAAGTACCTTCCTACTTCTTCTAGCAGTGTTTTCCTACCCTACTGTTTTGTTCTTACGGTGTTTATTATTATAGCCTTAGCCTAATGTTGTTGTCCTCGCGGTAGGCGTCCTTATATAGTGGCTCGCCATGCTACTTCTTTTACCTTCTTACCTAGTTTAAACTCCCCTTATAGGACCCATGCAATGAGAAAGCAGTTACTTCTTTACCTTAGCGTGCGGGCTATATTATAGATCTATATAATACTTATTTAGCTAAACTGTTACTTAGGTTAGCTAAGCACTAATAGTGCTACCTAATTACTGGTGAATATAGTAATCTATCTCCCTTATAGATCTAGCAGTAATGTCGACCTAAATTGAAGTTCCTTACTACCATCGTAATACTATCTAACGACCTAGATCGTCTATACGAACTATATCTTAGTTATCTCATATCTTAAGCTTGTATATCTTATTAAACGTCTTATTATCTATTTCTCCTAACTATGACCTACTAAATGACGACGCCGTCGTTATTATATTTGGACCTACCTAATATATATAAGAGAGCTTCTAGAGCCCTCTTTAATAGACAGAGTTCTTATTCCTAATCGTCCGTTTAATAGGTAAGCATCTTATCGCCATTAATATTACCGCCAGTTTAGCTATATATAGGTTCTATTCTGCTTTTAGTCCTAGCGTAATTAAGTATATAACCGCTTCCCTATTACTAAGGGTATTACGGACAACATAAACCTTATATAATACTCATTGCTAAAGATATAAAAGGAGATCTTCGATTTAAGAAAGATCTTTTTTTTTCAATATCTATAACCTTATAAGTACAAAGAGGGTAATAAGGAAGTAGTTTTCAAGTTAGGAATTATACTAGATATTTAAGATGTTTTACTTTATTAAGTAAAATATATACCAAAGAATATAAAAGGGCTCTTTATATATAGGCAGGAGAAGCTATAGCTACTTTACTCTTTCTGGGAAGCCACGGATTTTAAAATAGGAACTCTTTAATCTTCAGCTTTTATTGGCATAAAAGGGCCAATTACGGAACGAGAAAATCTTCTTCCTATATATAGCATTAATTTTACGCTTCCTAATGGCGCTAAAGACTACTACATTTTCAAGGAAGGTAACTATCGCGCTGCACTAGTTAGTAAGGACGAATATAGAAGACCTACTAGATGGCGTAGTTAAAGGAGCAGATAGGAAGAGAAATATAATATAGAAAAGAAATACAATCTAATCTTAGTAACTCACGGACGGGATACTAGCGTTAAGAAAGAATATAAGAGTGGGGCCTAAAGGAGGTTCATAAAGGAGGTTTATAAAGAATATTAGGAGTTCCTATAGAAGGCCATTATATTAGTTAGGATATTAGTAACAACAAAGCAAGTATATTAGTTAATTCAATTTGCCATATAGTAGATACAATCATTACACTAAGTAACTTACCATTTAAGCTTAGGCTTTTCCGGCCTATACACGGGTAACGTTAAACTATTAGACTTAACGTCCGTCCCTAGGTCACGCAAAACCCACTATACCATAAAATATAAGGGGTAACATCCCTCCCTACGGGTCGAGAAACCCCCCGGGCCGAGATGAACCTATTATTTAGGCGTCTTAGTTCTTTCCCTTAGGGGTCTATTAAGTTGTAGCCTATATATTATTTTTCTTTAGCCATTTCTCCTTTAGAAACTAGTCTATAGTAAGAAAATTACAACGGTCTTAATTATGCTATTAATCGTTCTGTTTACGGCATCTAGAACCATATTAGCTTTACATCCCTACTCTACTACGGCCATTAACACATCTTCAAATTTCGGAGCATTAGAAAGACAGTTCTATTAAGAAAGAAGATAACTCTAAGTTTTAAAAACACTCAGCCTATAAAAATATGCACTCCGGATTAATCCGTACAAAGGGGTCTATAGTATATCTTAGCATAAAGGTTTAGCGCGCTTATATAGTGTAGTACTTATTACGGCACCGTTATAGACCCTAGTTAGGGGCTCGCTTAGAGACTTGGCGCCTATATATAGACGTATTCTTTCCTTAACCTTCTTCTACTCCTTAGCTTAGTATCTTCGTAATATAGTATTCTATAAGCTTCGGTTTAGAGGCATTTATACAAGCTATAACAGTACTATATATTTAGGTAACTGTAATATATTTAATACTAAGCCAAACTAATAGTCCCTTATTAAAGATATGCCTTATATTACGGCGCTGGTAGAAACTAGTAAATTATAGCTAATAGATATTGGTGAATTATAGCGGACAGTTATAGACAGTTTTATACAGTTCTAGATAGTTGCCGTTATATAACTAGAGGATTATATATAACGTCAAGCGGCGCTACCCTCCGTCTCCTTTCCTTTCTCTAGCTTTAGATCCTCGTTTATAGACTACCAATTATACAGGCTTACGCGTCCCTCTTACCGTGCTCGTGCCTCAATTAACTAAGTCGCTAATACCTTATCTTATAAGTCAGGGCCCTTCTTAGATCGTTATTACGCGCACAGGTATACTGCTCCTTATTAACCAACAAATCTTTTAGGGAAGGCGCGGTTTAACTACCAGATTCTTAAATCACTACTAAACCTTACCACCTTTCCATCGTCTAATTACTCTAAAATTAATACAAGGTATAAGCTCTCCGTTTTCTATCTACTCTATATAGTAGCTACATTATATCTATATTGTATCAAAAGTTAGATATAGTGGTCGGTTTAGGGCAGTGGTCTTAGTAATAAATGCATATATATTTTAGCTAAATATTCATTTAATTTATAAGCGCCCCAAAATATTTATAATTTAAATGTATATAATAAATATAGATTAGGTAAGCTCTATTACCAGTCTTAGTATAGTATTATAATTAATCATCATTGTCGCTAACGCCTTCCTATACCCTACCCTAATTCTTAACTACATTTATACCTAATATAAGCTCCTTCTTCCATCCTACTATAAGCCCTATTCTTACCTACGACTTTAAGCACTCCATTTACTTAATATTTACTAGTCTAAGCCTTATTTATTACTATATATATATTTATAAAAGAAAGAAAATATTACAACACTGGTGGAAACCGGTAAATTATAGCGGATAGTTATAAACAGTTTTATACAGTTCTAAATAGTTGCCGTCACATAACTAGAGGATCGTATATAACGTCAAGCGGCGCCACCCTCCGTCTCCTTTCCTTTCTCTAGCTTTAGATCCTCGTTTATAGACAATCCAATTATATAGGCTTACGCGACCCTTTTGCCGTACTTGTGCCTTAATTAACTAAGTCGCTAATAGAAAATATTTAATGCATATTATTTGTTATAAATGAATATATTTATAAAAATGAATAAATAAAAATATTCTTAAGACCACTAGTTTAGGGTATATTTGGTTATAAAACCGTTAGATTAAATATAAACTAAAAGTCTAGCAGAAAGAACGCATTCCTTCCCGATTTATTACGCGTCTATAGCTTTACCCCCTACCTTTTCCCTACTACTAAAAGCATAAGAAAACTATTAAGGTGTAAGGGTGCAAAACGCGACCATTTTCCCTCAGACCCTTAGAGAGGAATTACCTCACATATATTCTAATTGGCTAAATCGCTTACGCACGGTACCTTCCTTAGCAGAATTTTATAACAGAATTGCATAATATTTATAAAGTAAGAGGTAAATTCCTTAATAAGGGTCTAGGGCACCTAAGATAATACTAACTAAGTTTTACCTTTTTCTGCCAGTGCCGTAACATCCTATTTAACACATTTTGCCTTATTTAGTATTAATTACCTTACCTAACTACAATCGCATTAACCTATGGCGCCCCCTCTATATAAAGTAGCGTAATATAAATTAGGTGTAAGAGTTGCAAAGCGGGTAAAATTACCTAAGAACTTCCCTAAGCTCCTAGCTTATCCCCCCTTTGTTAAAAGCACAATCTAGTTAAATACAAACTGCTCTAAAACGGGCTTCTTAATTATTGTAACGCGTCCCATTAGCATACTTAATCTAAATATTTTAGCCGTAGTTAGAGTTACAGGAACGGTTACAGTTTTTTAAAGTTAAATAATTATTAATAAGGGTAGGACTTAGGCCTATAGCGATAGCTTATGCAAATCTATTTCCGTAATAACTCCGCTTATTTGTTCTAGATTAATATAGATATAGGGTAACTTGTTGTTGTAAACATAACAAGAACTATATAATAAATATAGACTATAAGTTCGCTTTTCGTACTTATAACGGTTACTTATTATAAGTAATT
>Ga0307515_10008778_pt1 | contig 19640 bp, 21 predicted proteins | sample 17_EM_MG_FD_194513 | JGI IMG/M metagenome (GOLD analysis project Ga0307515, IMG submission 194513) | Populus trichocarpa ectomycorrhiza microbial communities from riparian zone in the Pacific Northwest, United States - 17_EM | ecosystem: Host-associated > Plants > Roots > Unclassified | place... | reverse complement strand
GGAGATTTCCTCCTCGCGGGTGCGCTCATACCGGGCGGCGAAGCTGCTCATCACGTCCATGCAAGACCTCCTGTCAATGTGTGTCAGGGCGGCGCTGCGCGGGGGCTCCCTCCGGCGCGGCGTCTGGGAAGTTCTGATGGCGTCCCGGCTGTACGGACCCGGGCGTCATCAGAGCTTTCCGGTCTTCAGGTCATGCAACGCACCAAGGCACGTTGACGGTGACAGCTTGTGCTTTTCTCCTGCAGGCAATCGAGCAAAAAGCGGGCCACAAGTCCACCAGATCGGCCCACCGACATCAGCCGTCGAATCGCGATCCTCTCGCGACCCGCCTGCGTCATCCGTTCACGCAGGGCCGTGCGGTCAACCCGTTATATCTCGTTTCGCGTCGACTGGGCTAGAGGCCGATGAATTCACGCCACATGCAGCGTGGCACGCTGCACATGCGGCGCATTGAAGATGCAGAATACTCAGCGCTCGCGTGCACCCAGCTTGTCGAGCAAACCCGACAGCTCGTCGAGCGAACCGAAGCGGATCGCGATCTCGCCTTGCTCGCCGCGCTTGGTCTTGCGCTGCACACGAATTTCGACGTCGGCCGTCAACGCATCGGCCAGCTGCTCTTCGAGCCGCACGATGTCACGCGACTTCTCTTGTGCCACGCGCAGCAGCGGTGTCTGGCGGCCCGGGTTCAAGGCCTTGTTGGCCAGCTTCTCGGCGTCGCGCACCGACAGCTTCTTGGCCACGATCTCGTTGGCGGACAGGATCTGCTGCGCATTGGCCAGCGGCAGCAAGGCCCGCGCATGTCCCATGTCCAGGTCACCCGCCATCAGCATTTGTTGCACCGGCGCTGCCAAGTTCAACAAACGCAGCAGGTTGCTCGCCGCGCTGCGCGAGCGGCCGACCGCCTGTGCCGCCTGTTCGTGGGTCAAGCCGAACTCGTCGACCAGCCGTTTCAGGCCTTGCGCCTCTTCCAACGGGTTCAGGTCTTCGCGCTGGATGTTCTCGATCAGCGCCATCACGGCAGCGGCTTCGTCCGGCACCACCTTGACCAGCACCGGCACCTCGCCCAGGCCCGCCAGCTGCGCCGCACGGTAACGCCGTTCGCCGGCGATGATCTCGTAGCGCGCCGCGCCAGTGGCGCCCTGGTCGGAGGCACCCAGCGGACGCACCAGGATGGGCTGCATCACGCCCTGGCTCTTGATGCTTTCGGCCAACTCGTACAGCGAGCCCTCGTCCATCCGGGTGCGCGGCTGGTACTTGCCGGCCTGCAGCTGGCCGACCTTCAGCACGGTGGGGGTGCCTGCAGTCGCCGCGGCGTCGGGGGCGGTCTCACTGACCTTGGGGCCGAGCAAGGCTTCCAGGCCCATGCCCAGGCCCTTGGGTTTCTTGGTTGCCATTGGGCGATTGTCGCCGGCCCACGAACCACCAACGGGACCGACATCGAAGTCACGACGTGTCGGCGCTGCCTTATGTCGGATGCCAGGCGCCGCTTCGTGAAACACCACACGGTCCTTGTCAACGGCGCCCCCCAATGATGTGGGCCGCGCCAGGGCCGATGACGGGGTGTGCTTACTTACAATCAATGGTTTCTTGGCGCAGCCTCCTGCTCGCCGCCTGCCCACCCTTGCCGCCGCCGCCCAACCCCCGTGAACATCGAGTTTGTCATCCGCGAATGGGCGGCGTGGGCACCCACTTTGGGCAATCGCGAGCGCTGGCAGGGATGGGCAGCGGCCACTGACGCGGCGCTGCCGCCCAGCAACGACGAGGCTCCCGCCCTGGCCGCAATGCCGGCGATGAGCCGCCGGCGACTGAACCCACTGGGCCGGACGGCTGCGCAGGTCGCCTACGAACTCGCCGATCCCACTCCGGCCGCAGACACCGTGGCCGGCACGCCGATGGTCTATACGTCGCGCTACGGCGACGCCGGCCGCTCGTTGGCCCTGCTGGCGGATCTGGCGCGAGGCGAGCCGATCTCACCCACCGCCTTTGGCTTGTCGGTGCACAACGCGATCGGGGCGATGGTGTCGATCGCCCGCGGCGACCGCGCCCACCACAGCGCCTTGGCAGGCGGCGCTAGCAGCGCCGGTGCGGGACTGATCGAAGCTGCCAGTCTGCTGGCCGATGGCGAAGACTCGGTCGTGCTGGTGCATTACGACGCCCCGCTGCCGGGCGACTATGCAGACTTCGCCGATGAGCCGGCCGCCTCCTACGCCTGGGCCTGGCGGGTCGCCGCGCCGCGCCCCGGCGAAGCCCACCTGCGGCTGGCACTCGGTGCGCCCGAAGCGACCCCGCCCGACCCGATCGACGCCGGCCTGCCCTTCGGCCTGGCATTGCTGCGGTTCGCTCTGTCCGACCGGCCAGCCTGGCAGCGCAACGCCGACGGCCATGGCTGGCGCTGGAGCCGCCATGGCTGAACGGCTGGACCAGGTGTGGCGCACGGCAGCCACGGGGCTGTGCTTCGCCGCCTTTGGCGTCGGCGGCCTGCTGATGCGCGGCCTGATCTTCCCGCTGCTGAACCTGGTGGTGACGCAGCGCGAGCGCCGCACCCGCTGGGCACGCGCCTGCATCCACCACGCCTTCCGTCTCTTCGTCGGGCTGATGCGCCTTCTGGGGGTTCTGACCTTCGAACTGCGCGGCGCCGAGCGCCTGCAGCGCGAAGGCCTGCTGATCCTGGCCAACCACCCGACCCTGATCGACGTGGTGTTCCTGATGTCCTTCGTCGAGCGCGCCGACTGCATCGTCAAGGGCGCCCTGGCGCGCAATCCATTCACCCGCGGCCCGGTTCGGGCGGCCGGCTACGTTTGCAACGATTCCGGCACCGACATGGTCGAGGGCTGTGTGGGATCGTTGCGCGCCGGCAACAACCTGATCATCTTTCCCGAAGGCACACGCACGCCGCGCACCGGCCACCAGCCGCTGCAGCGCGGTGCCGCCAACATCGCCGTGCGCGGGCAGCGCAACGTGACGCCGGTGCGCATCCGCGTGCAGCCGCTCACGCTCGGCAAGGGGGAGAAGTGGTACCGCGTGCCGGCGAAACGCTGCCACCTCGAGTTCGAGGTGGGCGAAGACATCGCCATCGCCCCCTTCCTGGCCGACTGCGCAAGCGAAGCCATTGCCGCGCGCCGACTGACCGATCATCTGACTGCTTACTTTTCCCCGGAGGCTCCCTGTGCAGGCCACACTTGAACAAGAGATCAAGGAACTCGTGATTTCATCTCTGGCGCTGGAGGACGTTCGGCCCGACGATATCGACCCCGTCGCGCCGCTGTTCGTCGAAGGCCTGGGCCTGGACTCGATCGACGCGCTGGAGCTCGGGCTCGCGCTGCAAAAGCGCTATGGCGTGCACATGTCGGCCGACGCCGAGGAAACCCGCCGCCACTTTGGCAGCGTGCGCGCCCTGGCCGCGTTCGTTGCGACGCAACGCACGCTTTGAGTGCCCCAGGGCTCGGCACGCCGAGCCCGCCCCCGAGGGGATCAAGGAACTCGGGAGCGGCCCTTCGTTCCTTGAGAGCCGGCACCTGCCGCCCAAAGCCCCTCGCCAGACCATTGCCTCTAGGGATCGCCATGAAACAAGACGACATCCTGCAAACGATCGTCAACACTTTGCACGACACGTTCGAGATCGAGCGTGAACGCATTCAGCCGCAATCGCGGTTGTATGAAGATCTGGACATCGACAGCATCGACGCTGTCGACCTGATCGTGCGTCTGAAACCTCTGGTCGGCAAACGCCTGAACCCCGAAGCTTTCAAGTCGGTGCGCACGGTGCAGGACGTGGCGGACGCGCTGGCCCGCCTGGTCAATGACCCGGCGCCGATCTGAAGCAGGGCGACTGCGACCTGGCGCGATCGCGACCGGGCTGGTCCTGCTGCTGACCGTGGCATACCCGTTTGCGGTCGCCTTCGGGTTGGGCCGCATCGAGCCCCGCTGGTTTGCGCTCGCGCTGGTCGGCCTGGCGCTGCTGCGCGCGGCCGTGTCACGCCAGGCGTTGTGGTGGGCCGCTGCCGCCGGGGCAACGCTGCTGGCAGCGCTCAGCCTGGCCGGCCAGGGCTGGCTGCCGCTCAAGCTGTACCCGGTGCTGGTCAACGCCGTGCTGTTGCTGGTGTTCGGCGTCAGCCTGTGGCGCGGACCGCCGGTGATCGAGCGGCTGGCGCGCCTGGCCGAACCTGATCTGCCGCCCGAAGGCGTTGCCTACACGCGCCGCGTCACCGAAGCCTGGTGCCTGTTCTTCATGCTCAACGGCGCCGCTGCCGCAGCCACTGCGCTGTGGCTGTCGACCGAAGCCTGGGCGCTGTACAACGGTTTCATCGCCTACTTGTTGATCGGCGCCATGTTCGCGGGCGAATGGCTGCTGCGCCGGCGCCTGAAGGCGCGGGTGGCTGCCGGCCAGACGGCCCTGACAGGCGCGGCCCATGGCTGATTCCAGACCGACCTGGCTGCCGCTGCCCGAGGTCGCCGTGCGGCCGGGGTTGGCCGATCGCGCTTTCGCGCGGCGTGGTGACCAGCGACTGACCCGCACCGATTTCCTGGCCCGCGTCGACGCCTGGCAAGCCCGCCTGGCCACCGTGCCCGGCCAGCGCTGGGCTCTGTTCACCGACGACAGCGCGGATTTCGCCGCGATGCTGTTCGGCGCCTGGCATGCCGGCAAGACGGTGCTGTTGCCCGGCGATATGCAACCGGCCACGCTGGCACGGCTGGCGGCCGAGGTCGACGGCGCGCTCGGCCAGTTGCCGGGCGCACTGCCCGACGCGCCCGCGGCGCCCAGTCCCCAGGCGCGCCAACCGCTGGATCTGCAGGGCACCCGGCTGGTCGTCTATACCTCCGGCTCCAGTGGCGAGCCCGAGGCGATTGCCAAGAGCCTGGCCCAGCTGGACGCTGAGATGCACACGCTGCAAGCGGCATTCGGTGCGCGCATCGACGCCGATGGCCCGGCCACCGTCGTGACCACGGTCTCGCACCAGCACATCTATGGCCTGCTGTTCCAGGTGCTGTGGTCGCTCGCCGCGGGGCGCCCTTTCCTCGCCCGTCGGCTGGACTACCTGGAAGCATTGCCCGCCGCGTTGGCCAATGCCCCGGGCCTGCTCATTGCCAGCCCCTCCCACCTGCGCCGCATTCCCGACGAGCCGGCGTTGGCCACCTGCGCCGGTGCGCTGCGCGCCGTGTTCTCGTCCGGCGGCCCGCTGCCGCCCGAAGCGGCAGTGGATTCGCTGGCCCGGCTCGGCCATTCGCCGATCGAAGTTTTCGGCAGCTCGGAGACCGGCGGCATCGCCTGGCGCCAGCGGGCGCAGCATGGTGACCACTGGCGTGCCTTGCCCGGCATCGACTGGCGCATCGACGGTGAATTGCTCGAGGTGCGCTCCGGCCATCTGCCCGATGAGGGCTGGTACACGACCAGCGATCGCGTACGGCCCCTGGCGGACGATCCGTCGGGCGCCGGTTTCGTGCTGCTGGGCCGCGCCGATCGCATCGTCAAGGTCGGCGAAAAACGGGTGTCGCTGAGCTCGATCGAGCGCGCATTGCTGGCCGGTGACGGCGGCTTGCTCGCGGAAGCCCGCGCGCTGCTGCTGAACGACGGCGAAGGCCGCGACGCCCGCATCGCCGTCGTCGCGGTGCCCACCCCAGCCGGCCAGTCGTTGCTGCAGCAAGAGGGCCGGCGCGCATTAAGCGAGCGCCTGCGTTCGCATCTGCTGGCGCATGTCGAGCGCGTGGCGCTGCCGCGGCGCTGGCGCTTTGTCGATGCGCTGCCAGCCAACTCGCAGGGCAAGAGCACCGAGGCACTGTTGGCCGGCCTGTTCCAAGATGCCGCCAGTAGCAGGCGCCCGCCGGTCGAATGGCTGCAACGCGAGGCCACGCAGGCCAAGCTGCGCGTGACCCCCAGCGTCGAGTTGGCGGTGTTCGACGGGCATTTCCCCGGCAACCCGATCCTGCCCGGCGTCGCGCAGCTCGACTGGGCCATCGGCTGGGGGCGTGAAGCGTTCCAGGTGCCTGGGCACTTCGCGCGCATCGACACCTTGAAGTTCCAACAGGTCGTGCAGCCCGACACCGTGCTGGAGCTCGCGCTGGACTGGTCGGCCGAGCGCGGCACGCTGGGCTTTCGCTACACCTCGGCGGCCGGCGTGCATGCCAGCGGCAAGGTGGTCTTCGAACGCAGCGGAGCGCCGGGCGATGCATGACCTGAAACCGCCCGCGAGCGACCTCTCACGGGACGTTGCCGCCGTGATCCCGGTCTACAACCACCCGGCGACCATAGGCGCGATGGTGGATGGCATGCACACCCACGGCCTGCACTGCGTGCTGGTCGACGACGGCAGCGAACCCGGCTGCGCCGCGGTGCTGAATACGCTGGCCGCGCAACATGGCCCGCAGCGCGTCACCCTCGTGCGGTTACCGCACAACCAGGGCAAGGGCGGCGCGATGATGGCCGGCTTTCGGGCTGCCCAGGCCGCGGGTTATCACCACGCACTGCAGATCGACGCCGACGGCCAACACGCCGTGGCCGACATCCCCCGCTTCCTCGCAGCGGCGCAAAGCCAGCCGGGCGCCGTCGTGATCGGCTCCCCGGTCTACGACGAGAGCGTGCCGCTGGGCCGGTTCGTCGGTCGCTACGCGACCCATGTCTGGGTCTGGATCAACACGCTGTCGTTCGCGATCAAGGATTCGATGTGCGGCTTCCGCGTCTATCCGCTGGCACCGACGGTGCAGCTGATCGACGAGGTCGCGATCGGCAAGCGGATGGATTTCGACACCGAGATCCTCGTGCGTCTGTTCTGGCGCGGTGTGCCGATGGTCAACCTGCCGACCCGGGTGACCTACCCGCAAGACGGCATCTCGCACTTCAAGCTGGGCCTGGACAACCTGTTGATCTCGCGCATGCACGCCAAGCTCTTCGCCGGCATGCTGTGGCGCGCGCCGCTGCTGCTGTGGCGCAAAGTTGCTCCGCGATGACGACGCGCACCGCCCAAGCTCCGGCGGCCCATTGGGCCACCATCGGCGAATCGACCTGCAGCGCCGGCCTGTGGCTGCTCTACCAGCTGCACCACTGGCTCGGACGCTGGCCCTTCCGCTTGGCCGTGGTGCCCGTCGTCGCCTGGTACTGGGCGACCCAGCCGCGGGCGCGGGCCGCGTCGCGCGAGTTCCTGGCCACTGTCGCTGCGCATCGTGGCGACCTGCCGCCCAGCCGCTTCGCGTCGATGCGCCATCTGTTGTCGTTCGCCGATACATTGCTCGACAAGCTGCTCGCAATGAGCGGGCGCTACCACTTCCATCAGTTGCAGTACGAAGGCCACGAGCCGGTGCTGCAGATGCTGGCCCAGCGCCGCGGCGGCATGCTGGTCACGGCCCATGTCGGTTGCCTCGAGCTGTGCCAGGCGGGCGCCCAGCGGCGCAACGACTTCAAGCTGACCATCCTCGTGCACACCCGCCATGCCGAGGAGTTCAACCGCCTGCTGCGCAAGCTGAGCCCGGACAACGGCGTCGAGCTGATCCAGGTCACCGAGATCACGCCGGCCACCGCGGCCTTGCTGGCAGAGCGCGTGGCGCGCGGCGAGTTCGTCGCAATGGCAGGCGACCGGGTCCCCGTCCGGCCGACCCCCGGCAGCACGGTGAAGGTGCCCTTCCTCGGTCGATCAGCGCCGTTCCCGGTCGGGCCCTATGTGCTGGCGATGCTGCTGCAATGCCCGCTGTACTTCATGGCCTGCGTGCGCGAGGGTCAAGGCCACCGGGTGCGCTTCAAGCGCCTGGCCGAGCGTGTCGAGCTGCCACGCGCGCGGCGCGCGCAGGCCCTGGCCGAGCACGCGGCCGGCTTTGCCCAGGCGCTCGAATCGGTCGTCGTCGACGCGCCGTACGAATGGTTCAACTTCTTTCCCTTCTGGGACCAACCGGTGACCCCGCAACCCGTGGCCGCCCCTGCCCGATGAACACCTTGTCCACCGACCTGCCGGTCGTCTGCTTCGACGGCCAGCCGCTCACGCTGCACGACATCGCCGCCCTGGCCGAGCGCCGGGCCCGCGCCGAGTTGTCACGCGATGCAGGCTTTCGCGCCCGCATCGCCCGCGGCGCCGAGTTCCTCGACCGCCTGCTGCGCGAAGAGGGCGTGGTCTACGGCGTGACCACCGGCTATGGCGACTCGTGCACGGTCGTCATCCCGCCGGCGCTGGTGACCGAGCTGCCGCATCACCTGTACACCTACCACGGCTGCGGCTCCGGCCGCTGGCTGACGCCGGAAGAGACACGCGCCGTGCTGGCGGTGCGCCTAGCCTCGCTGGCCCAGGGCGTGTCGGGTGTCAGCGTCGAACTGCTCGAACAGATCGAACGCCTGCTGGTGCACGACGTGCTGCCGCTGATCCCGGCCGAAGGTTCGGTTGGCGCCAGTGGCGACCTGACGCCGCTGTCCTACCTGGCGGCCGTGCTGTGCGGCGAACGCGACGTGCTGTGGCAAGGCCAGCAGCGCCCGACCGCCGAAGTCTTCGCAGCGCTCGGCATCACGCCGCTGCGACTGCGGCCGAAGGAAGGCCTGGCGATCATGAACGGCACCGCCGTGATGACCGCGCTCGCCTGCCTGGCCTGGCGCCGCGCCGAGTACCTGTCGCGCCTGGCCACGCGGCTGACGGCGTGCAACGTGGTCGCGAGTGCCGGCAACGCCCACCATTTCGACGAAAAGCTGTTCTCGGTCAAGCCGCATGCTGGGCAACAGCGCGTGGCTGCCTGGCTGCGAGCCGACTTGGCGAGCGACCGCCCGGCCCGCAACGAGCAGCGCCTGCAAGACCGCTACTCGCTGCGCTGCGCGCCGCACGTGATCGGCGTGCTGGAAGACGCGTTGCCCTTTATGCGCCAGCTGATCGAGAACGAGCTCAACAGCGCCAACGACAACCCGCTGATCGACCCCGACGGCGAGCGCGTACTGCATGGTGGCCATTTCTACGGCGGCCACATCGCCTTCGCGATGGACAGCCTGAAGAACGTCGTCGCCAACGTCGCCGACTTGCTGGACCGCCAGCTCGCGCTATTGGTCGACACCCGCTACAACCACGGCCTGCCGTCGAACCTGTCCGGCGCCACCGGTGAGCGCGCAGCGATCAACCACGGCCTGAAGGCGGTGCAGATCAGCGTCTCGGCCTGGACCGCCGAAGCGCTGAAGCAGACCATGCCGGCCTCTGTGTTCTCGCGCTCGACCGAGTGCCACAACCAGGACAAGGTCAGCATGGGCACGATCGCGGCGCGCGATGCGTTGCGCGTGCTCGAACTGACCGAACAAGTCGGCGCCGCGATGCTGATCGCCGCCCGACAAGGCCTGGCGCTGCGGTGCCGGCTCGACCCGACGCTCGCGCTGCCGGCGCCGCTGGCCGACTTCCTCGCCGTGCTCGAAGACCGCATCCCGCTGGTCGCCGAGGACCGTGCGCTGGACCGTGAGCTGTGGGCACTGGCCGACGCCTTGCGCGCCCGCTCGTTCGAGCTGCCCGGCACGGGGGACGAACGGTGACCATCGCCACCCCGGATCTGAGCCACAGCATCGAGGTGGTGCCGGCCTTTTACGACATCGACGTGATGGAGATCGTCTGGCACGGGCACTACGTGAAGTACCTGGAGCTGGCGCGCAGCGCGCTGCTGCAGAAGTTCGGTTACGACTACACCGCGATGCGCGACTCGGGCTACGCCTGGCCGATCGTCGAGATGAAGCTGAAGTACGTGCGCTCGGCGGTCCTGCACCAGGCGCTGACGGTGCACGCGCGCATCATCGAGTGGGAAAACCGCCTGCGCATCGACTACCTGATCACCGACGCCGCCAGTGGCCGCAAACTGAACAGTGCGCAGACCACGCAGGTGGCGGTGGAGTTGAAGACCGGCGAAATGTGCTTCGTCTGCCCATCGGTGCTGTGGGAGCGGCTGGGGGTGCCCGCGCCATGACCACCCGTCGATTGTTCTGCGCCTCGGCCTTGTTGACACTGGCAACGCCGGTGCTGCCGGCGGCCGAGAGCGACGCACTGGCCGAGCGCGTGAAGAAGCGCCTCTCGGACGCACCGGTGCAGCGCGGCGAGTTCGAGCAGCGCAAGACCGTGAAGGGCTTCAAGCACCCGTTGGTCTCCAAGGGCGACTACCTCTTCGCGCGTGAGCGCGGCGTTGTCTGGCACACCCGCGAGCCCTTCGAATCGACGCTGGTGTTGACGCGTGAACGCCTCGTCAGCCGCGGCGCCGACGGCGCGAACACCACCGCGATGGATGCCCGCAGCGAACCTGGACTGCGCGCCGTCAACCAGCTGCTGTTCGCACTGCTGGCGGCGGACCTGGGCGCGCTGGCGCAGCGTTTCCACATCGCCGGCCAGGCGCCGGACAACGGGCCTTGGCAGCTGACGCTGACACCGCGTGACGCGGGCCTGGCGGCGTGGCTGCAAAAGGTCGAGCTGCAAGGCGAGCGCCAGGTGCAAACCGTGCAGTGGCAGGAAGCCTCGGGCGACGCGAGCCAGATCCGCTTTTCCGGCCAGACCGGTGCCGCTGCGCTGAGCGTCGAAGAGGCGAAGCGTTTTGACTGAAGGAACGATGCCCCGCGCCGCCGCAGCGCCGCAGCGCCCGGCGACAAACCGCCCCTGGCTGGCCTGGCTGTGGCTGCTGGTCGTGCTGGCCATCGCAGCCCACCAGTGGCGCTTCTGGCACGACTCGCGCCTGGACACCGACGTGCTGGCGCTGCTGCCGCAGGACGAGCGGCAGCCCGAGGTGACCCGCGCGACGCAGAAGCTGGCCGACGCGGCCGGCCGACGTGTCGTCGTGATGCTCGGTGCGGCAACCGACGCCGACGCGCGCCGAGCCGCCACGGCCTGGCGCGAGGGCCTGCCCGCCACGCTGGGCTGGCAAGCAATGGCCGCCGACGAGCGCGGCGCCGCCCGGGTGGTCGACTTTTACCGACCCTGGCGCGACCGTCTGCTGACCGCTGCGCAACGCCAACAGCTGTCGACCACGCCCACCGAGGGGCTGGTCGGCCGCGCGCTGGCCTCACTGCACCAGCCCGGCCTCGCCGTGCGGTTGACCGACTGGGCCGCCGATCCGCTGGGCCTGTGGCCGGCCTGGTGGGCCGAACGGGGTGGCGAAACGCTGGCCCGCCCGCAAGCCGGCGAGCTGATGCTGCATGCCGATGGCCTGGACTGGGTCGTGCTGGCCTATGACACTGGCCGCCCGGCCTTTGCGCTCGATGGCAACGCCGCGATCGGTGATGCCTTGAGCAGCGCCGAGGCGCGCGCGCGCCAGTCCGTGCCGACGCTGCGCCTGCTCAAAGCCGGCGTGCCACTGCACGCCGAAGCGGCGGCGGTGCGAGCGAGCCAGGAAGTCAACACCATCGGCTGGGGCTCGCTGGCGGCCGTGCTGCTGCTGGTCTGGGCAGCGTTCCGGCGCCTGCGCACGCTGGGGCTGGTCGCCTTGTCGCTGGTGGTTGGTGTCGCGGCTGCGTTGTCGGCCACGGCACTGGTTTTCGGCTCGGTGCATCTGATCACGCTGGTCTTCGGCGCCAGCCTGGTCGGCGTGGCCGAGGACTTCGGCATCCATTGGTTCGCCAGCCGCCAGGCTCAGCCGGATACATCGGCACCGGCCTTGATGGCCGAGCTGCTGCCGGGGCTGGCGCTGGCGCTGGCGACCAGCGTGTTGGGTTATGCAGTGCTGGCGTTGGCGCCCTTTCCAGGCCTGCGCCAGATGGCCTTGTTTTCGGGCGTCGGGTTGACCGCGGCTTTCCTGACGGTGTGGTGCTGGTTTCCGCGGTTGGGCAGCGGGCCGGTGCCAACCACCGTATTCGCGCAGTGGGTGGCCGGCAGCCTGGCGGGCTGGCCACGTTGGACGAACCGCCGCGCCGCGTGGCTCGTGCTCGGGCTGGCCGCGCTGCCGGTCGCTGCCGGTCTGATGCGGCTGCAAACCAATGACAGCCTGCGCCAGTTGCAGGCCTCACCGGCCGCGCTGGTGGCTGATCAACGAGAAGTCGGCCGCCTGCTGGGCGCCCCGAGCCCGAGCCAGTTCTTTCTCGTCACCGCAGCAGACGCCGAGACGGTGCTGGCGCGGGAGGAAGCGTTGACGGACCGCCTTCGGGCGCTGCAAGGCAAGGGAACGCTGGCCGGCTGGCGCGCACTGTCGGACTGGGTGCCATCGGCCGCAAGGCAACAAGCCGATGCAGCACTCAGCGCGCGCACTGAGGCCGCCGTGCTGGCCGGCGTCAATGCGCAGCTGGGCGAATCGATCGTGCGGCCGTCCTTCAGCGAAGCGCCGCTGAGCCTGGACGCCTGGCTCGCCGACCCCGCCTCGGCCGGCGCACGCGACCTCTGGCTGGGCGACATCGGCGCCCCGGGCCACCCCGAGTGGGCCAGCGTGGTGATGCTGCGGGGCCTGAACGACGCCTCCGCGCTGCCGGCACTGGCTGCTGCGGCCGAGGGCCTGCCCGGCGTGCGCTGGGTCGACAAGGCAGCCGACGTTTCGGGCCTGCTGGGCCGCTACCGGCACACCATGTCGTGGTTGCTGCTGGCCGGCCACATCCTGGTCTTTGCGGCCCTGGCCTTGCGCTACCGTGGCGCGGCATGGCGCGCCTGGGTGCCGGCGGCGCTGGCATCGCTGGTGGCGCTGGCGGCGCTGGGCGCGCTCGGCTTGCCGCTGCAACTGTTCAACATCCTGGCGCTGCTGCTGTTGCTGGGCGTGGGCGTCGACTACGGCGTCTTCCTGCTCGAACACCGCGGCGACGGCGCCGCCTGGCTGGCGGTGGTGCTGGGCGCCACGAGCACCGCCTTGTCCTTTGGCTTGCTGGCGCTGTCGACCACGCCGGCGCTGCGAGCTTTCGGCCTGACACTGGGCATCGGCCTTGTCGTCGTCACGCTGTTGGCGCCGATGGCACGCCGGCCCGAACCGACCCCTTTACCGCTCCATCCGTGACCCACCTGAACTTCTCTCCCCCCGGCCAGACGGCCTTTGACGCGCGCTTCGCGGCGCAGCGCATCGCCTTCGGGCCAGTTGTCTTCCAATGTGTGCGCTACGCCTGGAAGCGCGGCATGCTGCAGGCGCTGGCCGAGGCAGGTGCGGACGGCACCAGTGTCGACACGCTGGCCGCGAGTGGCCGCTGGAGCGCTTATGCGCTGAAGGTCGTGCTCGAGTCCTGCCTGTCGGCCGGGGTCGTGCAGCGCCGCGATGGCCACTACCTGCTGGACAAGACCGGCTACTGCCTGCTGTCCGACCGTCTGACGCAGGTCAACCTCGATTTCATCCACGACGTCTGCTACCGCGGCCTGGCCGATCTGGATGTTTCGCTCGACCAGCAAAGCCCGATCGGTCTGGCTGCGTTGGGGGACTGGCCAACCCTGTACCAGGGCCTGGCCGAGTTGACCGAACCGGCCAAAACGAGCTGGTTCGAGTTCGACCACCTGTACTCAGACACCTCGTTCCCGGCGGTGATGCCCGACGTGCTGGCCAGCGCGCCGAAGCGGGTGATGGACATCGGCGCCAACACCGGCAAGTTTGCCCGCCTGGCGCTGCAGGCGTCGACCGACATAGAACTGCACATGGTCGACCTGCCGCAGCAGCTGGCGGTCGCCGAAACCACCCTCATCGAAGCGGGCCTTCGTGAGCGCGCCACGCCCCATGCGCGGGACATGCTCGACCCAGCGATGACACTGCCCGGCGGCATGGACCTGGTCTGGATGAGCCAGTTCTTGTCCTGCTTCAGCGAGCCGGTGATCGGCCGCATCCTGCAGCGCGCAGCCGAGGCGCTGGCGCCGCAAGGCCAGGTGCTGATCCTCGACACGCTGTGGGACAGCCAGCGCTACGACATCGCGACCTTCTGCCTGATCAACACCTCGCCGTACTTCACAGCCATGGCCAGCGGCAACAGCAAGGTCTACGAAAGCGGTGACTACATCCGGCTGGCCGAAGCCGCCGGTCTGCGCCTGCTGACCCGGCGCGACGGCATCGGCTATGGCCACTCGCTGCTGCGCTTCGCGAAAGCTTGAACAAGCGATGCTTCGCCGTCCCCTTCGCTTCGTCGCCGGTGCGCTGTTCAGCGCCATGCTGACCGCCTGCGCGAGCGCACCGTCGGCGTCGCCGCTGGCCGCGGTGAGCTTTCGCCTGCCGCCGGCCTCGCTCGGCCGCACGCTGGCGTGGCAACAGCGGCTGCAAATCACGCGTCAGGGCCGAGCCCAGCCGCCGCTGGATGCGTTGCTCGAAGCCGACGCGCAAGGCCTTCGGCTGGCGCTGCTCGGCACCGGCCAGACCCTGGCCCGGCTCGAATGGGACGGCCAATCGCTGCGAGCCGAACAGGCCGCCGGCTGGCCGAAAGAGATACCGGCTGAAAGCGTGCTGAGCGACATGCAGCTTGCCTTGTGGCCACTCGCTGCGCTGCAAGCCGCCTTGCCCGCTGACGCGACGTTGGTCGACGAAGGTCAGCTGCGCGTGCTGCGCCAGCACGGCACGATCGTCACGACCGTGCGTGACCCCGGCACTCTGCACATCGAACTGGCGAACCAGGCGCTCGGCTACACGCTGCGCATCGATTCGACACCGATGGACGGGACGACGCGATGACGGGCGCGGTCTATTTGCAAGCGATGGGCCTGAGCTGCTCACTTGGCGCCGACGATGCCACGGTGCGCTCGCGGCTTCTCGCCCCCGCAGCGGCGGCGCTGCCGGTCAGCGACTGCTACACGCCGGGCCGCGCGCTGCCGCTCGGCCGCGTCGCGGTCGAGCCGCCGCCGTTGGCCGCCAACCTGCCGAGCGCACTGGTCAGCCGCACCAATGCGCTGGTCGCACAAACGCTGCCTGCGCTGCGCGCAGCGGTTGAAGCCGCATGCACACGTTTCGGCCCGAACCGTGTCGCCGTCGTGCTGGGCAGCAGCACCGCCGGCGTGCTCGAAGGCGAAGCCGCCGCGCGCCGGCATCAAGCCGATGGCGGCTGGCCCGACGGTTACCACTACGGCCAGCAAGAGATGGTCAGCCCGGCGCGGTTCGTCGCCTATGCGCTGGACCTGACCGGGCCGGCCTATGCCATTTCGACCGCCTGCTCATCCGGCGCCAAGGCCCTCGCTTCGGGCGCGCGGCTGCTGCGCGCCGGCCTGGCCGACGCCGTCGTCTGCGGCGGCGCCGACGCGCTGTGCGGCCTGACCGTCAACGGCTTCTCGGCGCTCGAATCGGTCTCGGCCAAGCCTTGCAACCCGCTGTCGAAAAACCGCGAAGGTATCAACCTGGGCGAAGGCGCGGCGCTGTTCCTGCTGACGCGTGAGTCCGGCCCGGTGCGCCTGGCCGGCTGGGGCGAGACCTCGGATGCGCACCACATGTCGGCGCCGGACCCGACCGGCCGCGGCGCTGCGGACGCGATGCGCCAGGCGCTCGCGCGCGCCGGCGTGGCGCCCGCGGTGGTCGACTACGTCAACCTTCACGGCACGGCGACGCCACACAACGACGCAATGGAAAGCCGCGCAGTCGCCGATCTGTTCGGGCTCGACGTTCCCGTCAGCTCGACCAAACCACTGACCGGCCACACACTGGCCGCGGCCGGCGCGCTGGAAGCCGCCTTCGCCTGGCTGACGCTGGTCGACAACCCGACGCAGGCCCTGCCGCCGCACTGGTGGGACGGCGAGCGCGACGAATCGCTCGCCGCGGTGCGCCTCGTGGCGCCCGGTGAACATGCCGCGCGGCCACCCCGATTCGTGTTGAGCAATTCCTTCGCATTTGGCGGCAGCAACGCGACACTGCTGTTCGCCCGAGATTGAACGTTTCCATGGACGCCGCCGCACCCTCCATTGACCCCCTTCTGCCGATCGAGCACTTCGTGCCGCACCGCGGCACGATGAGCCTGTTGAGCCGCTTGGTCGCCGTCGACGCCGAACAGGCGCTGGCCGAGGTCGACATCACGCCTGGCAGCCAGTTCGCGCAAGACCAGGGCGTGCCAGCCTGGGTCGGCATCGAGTACATGGCCCAGACCATCGCCGCCTGGTCTGGTGCGCGCGCCCGGAGCGCCGGTGGTGAGCCGGCGATCGGCTTCTTGCTCGGCAGCCGGCGTTACCAGGCTGAGGTGCCGGTGTTTGCTGTCGGTCAAACGTTGCGCATCCGCACGCGCTGCGAGTTGATTGGCGAAAGCGGGCTGGGACAATTCGAATGCCATATCCACGGCGCCGCCGACCGGTTGCTGGCCCAGGCCATGGTCTCTGTCTTCGAGCCACCCGTGCCACCGTCTTCTGCGACATCACCTTCCTGCGAAGCCTGACCTGATGAAAGCCTTTCGTGCCCTTTGTTTCTTCGTCCTGTCCACGCTGGCGCTGCATGCGAATGCAGAGCGCGTGCAGGTACCGCTGATGAACTGGGAAAACATCCCGGCTGGCGTCAGCACAGCGGCCACAGTCAACCTGCTGGATTCGGTTCGCCTGAACCTCAAGCGCAGCACCTGAAGCGGTGCACAGGAGGGGGATAACAAAATGGCCAACACCGACCACCCAACCGTTCTCGTGACGGGCTCCACCCGCGGCATCGGCCGGGCGATCGCATTGCGCCTGGCACGCGACGGCTTCGACATCGTCGTTCACGGCCGACGCGGCACCGCAGAAGCTGAAGCTGCAGCGGCTGACATCCGCGCACTGGGCCGCCAAGCCCGCGTGCTGATGTTCGACGTGGCCGACCGCCCAGCTGCGGCCGCCGCGTTGGAGGCGGACATGGAAGCCCACGGCGCCTACCACGGCGTCGTCTGCAACGCTGGCATCGCGCGCGACAATGCCTTCCCTGCCATGACCGGCGAGGAGTGGGACAGCGTGATCCACACCAATCTCGACGCTTTCTACAACGTGCTGCAACCGGTGGTGATGCCCATGGTGCGGCGCCGCCGCCCGGGGCGTATCGTCACGCTCGCCTCGGTGTCGGGCCTGGTGGGCAACCGCGGCCAGACCAACTACAGCGCCGCCAAGGCCGGCATCATCGGTGCGACCAAAGCGCTGGCGATCGAGTTGGCCAAGCGCGAGATCACCGTCAACTGCGTCGCGCCGGGGTTGATCGAGACTGAGATGGTGCCGCCGGAAGTGGTCGACGAAGCCATGAAAATGATCCCGGCCCGCCGCATGGGCCGGCCGGAAGAAGTGGCCGCCCTGGTCGCGTTCCTGATGTCGCCCGACGCCGGCTACATCACGCGCCAGGTGATCTCGGTCAATGGAGGGATGGTCTGATGAAACGCGTCGTCATCACCGGCTTCGGAGCGCTCAGCCCGATCGGCCATGACTGGGCCACTGTGTACGACCGCCTGCGCTCCAAGCGCAATGCGATCCAGCACATCGTCGAATGGGACGACTACGAGGGCCTGAACACCCGCCTCGGCGCGCCCGCCGCACCGTTCGTGCTGCCGACGAACTACAACCGCAAGTCCACCCGCAGCATGGGCCGCGTGGCGGTGATGGCCACCCGAGCCAGCGAGCTGGCGCTGGCCGATGCGGGGCTGCTCGGTGACCCGCTGCTGACCAGCGGGCGCATGGGCATCTCGTACGGATCGTCGGCCGGTACACCGAAGTCGATCGGGGACTTCGGCCGCATGATCATGGAGAAGACCACCGAGGGCATCACCGCCAGCACTTACATCAAGATGATGGCCCACACTGCGCCGGTCAACATGGGCGTGTTCTTCGGCATCACCGGCCGCATCGTCACCACCAGCAGCGCCTGCACCTCGGGTTCACAGGGCATCGGGTATGCCTACGAGGCCATCCGCGCCGGCAAGCAGGTGGCCATGCTGGCCGGCGGCTCCGAAGAGCTCGATGCGACCGAGGCCGCCGTCTTCGACACCTTGTTCGCGACCAGCGTGCGCAACGACCAGCCCGAAACCACGCCGCGTCCCTTCGACGCCACGCGCGACGGCTTGGTCCTCGGCGAAGGCGCCGGCACGCTGGTGCTGGAAGAGCTGGAGCATGCAAAGGCCCGCGGCGCGCAGATCCACGCCGAGATCATCGGGTTCGGCACCAACAGCGACGGCCAGCACGTCACCCATCCGCACCCCGAAACGATGGCCCAGGCCATGCGCCTGGCGCTCGAAGATGCCGGCTTGCCACCCGAAGCGATCGGCTACGTGAACGCCCATGGCACCGCGACCGACCAGGGCGACATCGCCGAATCCGCCGCGACGCGCACCGTCTTTGGCGAACGCGTACCCATCAGTTCGCTCAAGAGCTACATGGGCCACACGCTGGGCGCCTGCGGCGCGCTGGAGGCGTGGATGACTGTCGAGATGATGCGCGAGAACTGGTTCGCGCCGACAGTCAACCTGACCCGTGTCGACGAGCGCTGCGCCCCGCTGGACTACATCATGGGCGAAGGCCGCCGGCTCGAGACGGACATCGTGATGAGCAACAATTTCGCGTTCGGTGGCATCAACACCTCGCTGATTTTCAGGCGCTGGCCGGGACAAGATTCGAGGAATTGCGTGTAATGAGTTGGCTGTGTTGTATTCGCCGCATGGCGCCAGTTGCATGCGGTGTTCTGCTGAGTGCGTGTTCTTCGTTGACCTCGATGCCGCTGGCTGCGCAATCCGACAATTGGCAGGCCCCGCAGACTTGGCATGAAGTTCAACAGCGAATTGACGGGTTGGCAGCCGCGATGGTTGACCGCGGCTCGGTGCCGGGCGTCGTCGTCGGCGTCTCCTTGCCAACCGGCGAGCAGCAGTTCTATTCCTATGGCATAGCCGTGTCGGGCTCATCCGAGCCACTGACCAAAGATTCCATCTTTCAAGTTGGTTCTCTGAGCAAGGGCTTCTTGTCGGCACTGTTGGAGATGCTTGTTGAAGAGGGCGTGTTTTCGTGGGACGATACATTGGGAGACCTTTTCCCATCCCATCCCGATATTGGCTTCCAGGCCAAGAACATCACGCTTCTTGAACTTGCAACGCACACCTCTGGCCTGCCGAGGCAGATATTTGACATCCCGCAGCTGTCGCGATTTGCAAGCTTCTTGTTCACGGGCAAGAATATTTACAGGAATCTTGACCAGGCGGCGATATTCTCCTATCTGCAAGATCCGAGTATTCATCAGCGAGGTCAGGTTCAATACTCGAACATCGGCTATGCCCTGATTGGACTGGCCATAGAATCTCGAACAGGTCAAAACGTCGACACGCTCATTGAACGTCGTCTCTTTGCTCCTTTGGGTTTGACCGCAACGAAATTTGAAGCCTATCGTTTACCGGCAGGGGTTCAACGAGCTCAGGGGCATGCAGGAGACCAGCCGAAGTTCGTTCTACGGGGAACTCCAATCGAGGACTGGGAGTTTGATCGCGCACTGCGAAGCTCTGCCGGAGCGTTTTCGAATGCGCAGGATCTTCTCAACTATGCAAGCGCCCACACTCAGAAGTCAGGGCAAAAAATGGGTGAAATGCTCAAGCACACCCTCTCACCTCATGCATGCAGTTCGGCGAGTTGTGCAGGATTGGCTTGGACAATCGAACATTCCCCTACAGGCGATATTGCTTACCAAGTCGGTCTGATGGGTGGTTATACGTCATACATTGGCATCAACATGCAGAAGCAAGTTGCCGTGGTTGTTCTCATGAACAGCTTTTCTTGGGAAAACAAACTTGGGCACACGCTGCTGGCCGAAGTGCCGTCTCTTCTCGCACCCTAGCAGGCTGCTGAAATACCTCCACCGACCACTTATTTCGCCGACTACCAGAG
>Ga0307515_10008777_pt1 | contig 19640 bp, 8 predicted proteins | sample 17_EM_MG_FD_194513 | JGI IMG/M metagenome (GOLD analysis project Ga0307515, IMG submission 194513) | Populus trichocarpa ectomycorrhiza microbial communities from riparian zone in the Pacific Northwest, United States - 17_EM | ecosystem: Host-associated > Plants > Roots > Unclassified | place... | reverse complement strand
TTTGTTAAAACAACATTGATAATTTTATAAAAAATCTAAAATAATATTGTTTCGTAAAAACCTCAATACACTTGAGTCAACTCATTAATTTGTGAGTTGATATACCCACCTACCAACTCGGGTATTAGGTTAGGTCATGAAACAAGCTAAATCTTGTAATTATGATTTATAATAATAAAGTTATTAGTAGTTCAAACCTGATTATTAAAACAAAATGATACTGATTATTAAGACAAAATGATAGTGAATTTATCTAAATTTAAAATTGAAATGAAATCTTAATTAAAATGATATATTAAAGAGTGATACAAAGCTATTTTTAAAGACTCATTCAATGACTTAAACTTCCACCTTAATTCTTCTATTGCATATACCAATTACTCCATCGTTAATCATAAACTCAACCAAAATCTGAATCTAACGAAGACAAATGGGCTCCTCATCTTATACTTGTTAGCATACAGGCCCAGCCCAAATTACGGTGAAGACAAGTCCAAGTCGACGACGTATTGTAGCCAATTATTGGGCCACGAACACAATCTCATGGCTTCACTCACACAAATATGCGATATCCCAAAGCCCAAAACTCTAACGGATTCACTGAGCCCAAGACCAAGAGGTAGAAAATTGATTGGATGGTCACGAGCGATGCGGTGAACCAGGAGCAGAATGGGGGGTGTCCCTTGCCGGCCTGCCCCCTGTGCCGCTCTGCCTATACATAGGATAGGCGCCGACGGTTCAGCCATGAGAGACGTTAAAGCTTTTGGGCCCACACCTCACATGTCTATGTCGCTCGCATACTTTGTCATTTTCTCGGACCCCCACCACTGCTATCCCTTCAAATGTTACGTCACCGATATTTTTCTCAGGTGGGGTATGGCTCAGGCCTGCAAGTCAGCCGGTGCCCCTCGCGTTGTACAGAAGCCTGATGACCTCACGATTCGTTATTACGGTTAACATCCTTTATTTATTTATTTTAATTGTAGCAATGATTTGTTACCAGGAAATAATGTTTTGACCTATAAAAATGTCACCTGAGGGATTGGTTTTATGATTTAAGAGGTATGATCCAACAAAAATTCTTACACAAGACTTTATAGAATCGTTTGAATTTTGATTGAAACAGGTTCACTCATGGATATATGTTTTTTTTTTCATGATTTGTTATCGTGAATCTAATTTCATGTTGGTGTAATTTGTAAATTAACAAAAAAAAAAATTTCTAATCTATGTCAGAAAGAAACACTTCTTAATTGTCTATAAATATAAGTTTTTATTATGTAATAAATTAAGTAAAAATTATAATAGATGAGCTCTAGTACCTGATGAAATATTAAATGAAAATTTAATCTTTTTGTTTAAATCCAACTATATTTAATTTTGATTAATAAAAATTCAGTTACTCAAAATTTATCTTATATTGCTTTATTTTACTCGTACCAATAAATTCAGAAATAAATATAATAAAAAGAGATTGATTTTGAGTTTTGGAAACATAAAATATAATTTTAAAACACTTTGATTATCAAAACCCAATAAATAAATAAAATAAATGAAATGAGCTACAAATTCTGACACATTTTTCTCGTCAAAACGGCACTCCTATATCTAATCAACAGCTTAACACAGAAAGAGAGGGTTAAAAAAGAGGTTGAACTGGTAGATGAGGGGAGGAAGAAGCGGCAACTGCCCATAAAAGAAGTTGTCCGGCAAATGCTGCTGTACTAACTGACTCGTCTGACCGAGAAATTGTAGCCTTACAAATACTAGAAGACTTGCTTGCTTCTATGTTCTATCAATTCATATACCTACCCCTCTAATTCAAGAGCCTATATAGAGTAGGGCCTACAACCCCTCTCCTAAATTTGGTCCCTCTTGAAAGGAATATATATATATATATATATATAGGTAAAAATTAAAAACTGTTCACAAATGCGATGATTGTTTGGATTCCAATTTTAGGGTTTGAAACAAAGTTCATATGCGGATAGGATAATGTTGTGAAGGAAAAATGTGATGCTTGTTTGAAGTCCTATTATGGGGTTAGTGACTAATGTGTGTTTGTTAATGCATTATATTATATGAAAAATATTTACTTATTTAAAAATATATTAAAATAATATTTTTTCAAAAAATTTTATATATTAATACATTAAAATTATTTAAAATATCTAAAAACATTAATTTAATATCTTTACATAAAACATCTTGGAAAGCTGGTTGCACAATATTATTAAACAGTTTGTAAAAGTAGTACAATAAATGTACTTTTGTAAAATAAAATTCAATAAAAAATAATATTTTTTTTATTTATTTTTAACATTAACATAATAAAACCATATAAAAAAAGTGAATTTGATATTTTTTAAAAGTAAAAAAGCATTTTAAAACACAAATTACACCGCATAAACAAACATATTATTTGAACTAAAATATTGTTTAGGTGAAGAAATATAGTTAAATCATCCATCCTTTTAATAAGTGGATGGAAGATAAAATTAATCTGTACAAATATTAAAATTAATTCCCAAAAACAGTGTTTAATTTGGGACGACTATTTCAAGGTGAGACATTTACTATGGTGGGCCCTGAATCCTTAATATTTAACAACCGACAGCAAATTTCAAGAAAAGAACCTCCTCAAAGCCATTACCTGTAAGAGCACCAACCTGTTAGGCTGTTAGTTTTCGTGGGGTTTTTAGTCATGGCCAGAAAATAGAGCCGAGTCATCGTGAGAAAGAAGCACCAAGAAATTTGTTATTAAAACTAGGAAGGAAGCTTGTTCATTCATTCATACCTCACACTGGCCTTTCTCTTGTGACTAGCTAGTAGTGTTTATTGTTCCCGTTGCCTTCAAAAGCACTCTCAAATCCATGCAAAATCTCCCCCTTCAAAATCTCTTCCTCCATTGCCACCTCTCTTGCCCTTTGTCTCTCTAAATCTTGAAGAAAACAAAGAAAAAACTAGAAGAGACAGAGAGAGGATCCCGTTTTATATTAAAGAAAAAGATCCATACATGTTCACTGGTGTCTGATGAAGGCAAAGACTCACATTCTTCCATTCTTTGCCACTCTCACTCTCATTTGCCTGACCACTGCCCAACACCACTCTTTTTCTAGCAATGCTGGCCCTAGGGACTTACAAACAATACATATTAAGCAGAGCCAAAGACAGCTTTTACATTACAGAGAGGAACTTGATATAGAAGATGAGTATCTGATGTTACCAGCTTGCCTCAAATTCGACAACCCTAGACTCAGAAGTGCCTACATTGCACTCCAAGCATGGAAACTAGCCATCATCTCGGACCCATTGAACCTCACATCCAACTGGGTGGGATCCGACGTTTGCAACTACACTGGTGTCTTCTGTGCCACATCTCTCGACAATTCGTCGATTCAAACCGTTGCTGGGATTGATCTAAATCATGGCGACATGGCAGGGCACTTGGTTGCAGAGCTCGGACTCCTGACGGACATTGCCTTGTTTCACGTTAACTCCAACAGATTCTGTGGGAAAGTACCAAAATCTTTCAAGAAACTAAAACTACTCTACGAGCTGGATCTAAGCAACAATCGTTTTGCGGGCAGGTTTCCTTACGTTGTTCTTGATCTTCCAAAGCTCAAGTATCTTGATCTTCGATTTAATGAGTTTGAAGGTGATTTGCCGAAAGAACTGTTTGACAAGGATCTCGACGCGATATTCATAAACCACAACAGGTTTGCTCTTGAATTACCTGATAATTTTGGTAACTCGCCGGTTTCTGTTATTGTTCTTGCAAATAATAAATTCCACGGGTGTTTTCCAACAAGTTTGGTTAACATGTCTAAGACCCTAAATGAAGTGATTCTCATGAACAATGGCTTGCGCTCGTGTTTACCTAGGGAGATAGGATTGCTTAAGAAGGTGACAGTTTTTGATGCGAGTAATAACAAACTCTTCGGTTCTTTGCCTGACAACATCGGAGAAATGGAGAGTCTAGAACTGCTAAATGTGGCACATAATATGCTGTCAGGAAATATCCCTGGTAGCGTGTGTTTGCTTCCACATCTGAAGAACTTTAGTTATGCTTATAACTTCTTCACTGGTGAACCACCAGCGTGTTTGGATTTGGAAAATTTTGATGATGGCAGGAATTGTTTGAGGAACAGGCCCAAACAGAGATCAACATTGCAATGTAAAGTGTTCTTGTCTAGGCCAGTTAAGTGTGAGGCTTTTAAATGTCACAAGTTCGATCCTTCTCCACCGCCCCCACCACCATCACCACCACCTCCACCTCCACCTTCACCAGCTCCTCCATCAGCATTACCCTCACCACCCCCTCCATCATCAATGCCGCCACCACCCCCAATACATCCGCCTCCCCCCTTCTACTCCCCACCACCCCCGCCAAACCCACCTCCACCACCTCCGCCACCTCCTATTTATCAATCACCCCCTCCGCCACCCCCTCCAAATTCACCACCACCACCTCCCTCATGTGCAGAACCCCCTCCACCTCCATCACCTCCACCATGCCATGAGCAACCACCTCCACCATCACCTCCAGTTCAATACTTGCCGCCTCCACCTCCACCAGTTTATAATTCACCGCCTCCACCAGCTCCAGTGTATAATGGTCCATTGCCACCTATTAGTGGCATACCTTACGCATCTCCACCACCTCCACCGCTCTACTAAATTGATGATTCTTTTTAGAGATTTCTCCTTTCACCAGCCCTGAAAGATCACAATTACTTGCCTTGTATTCTTGGTAACAAGGGGATGAGACCGGACCCATTTTATAGCAATCATCCAAGAATTGTTTCACATAATTGCATGTAGCAGAATTCAAGTTTAAAAGACATTTGGAGATAGAAAAGAACAGAAGGAAAAGAAGTGTGCAAGAAGATTAAGTTTCCTTATATTTTTATAATTGAATTGCCATGCTTGTTTTTGAGTAGTTAATAAGATGAATGATGTAGAGAGAAACAGTAGGTTTGCAGGGATTGTAATTACATGTATGAGATTCATCTTAGCTATTTATATGTGCTTTCCAATGGAAAGATCTGATGTCTACTTCAATGTCATTGTTTATTCTGTTCTTATATTTCTAGCTTCTGGTCACCTACGTTTTCAGTACACAGCAGCCTCATCTCCCTGGGGTTTCTGCTTCCCTCTACTTCTGAACTCATTCATGATTCACCATATGGTGAAGGGAGCAAGAAAAACCTTGCCAGTCGCCACCTTTTAGTTTCAGGTTCAGTTCCAGTCAAATAATACACACAAATATCTTTTCATGCTAATTTGGCTAATCAAATGAGTGCAATAGATTTCAGGTTCACTCATTGAAACGTAAAAACTAATCCAATGATAATCAAAGCTTCCTCAGAGTCTTCTATTTTCACCGCTATATTACTTGCAAGTTGCGGTTTGGGTTTCTAGCTATAGGAGCACATTTTCACTTAAAATTTAGATATACTACATGAGTTGTATTAGCTAAGATGAAAGCAAAACCATGAAAAACTACCATAACATGACAATTGACAAAAATGATACCAAGGAAGATTTCTGTGGGTACACTAAAATCTTCTCAGATTTGGTCCTACTGTATATACATTTCTCAATAGCTCCAGTCATATCTTCTCCATCAACCTAGGAGATGTTCCCCTTAAATGATGCGTATGGCATTCTCTGTTTTACAATTGTATCTTCCCAAAAGTTTCTGTTGCCTTTGGTTTTTGGTGGTTCGTCGCTCAAAACGCTTAAAGGTGTGGAGATCATGCCAATAACTCATCGAGCTACCCATGATAAGATCTTTTCATCTAATTATCACAAGATATACATGTGAGACCCTTCATATGAAAATCTGGAAAGATGAGAAAGGTATCTATCGTCCGTGGCCAACACATTCATCACGTTAACTTTAAAAACTTACTCTCTAATCTGCCTACTGGTCTTCCATGCTTACTATGTTATAGCAAGACAATTAATGAAACACCTGCCCGGGTAATATAACACAAGAAGCAATGGCCCTAATCTAGTAACTGTCCCGTGTTGTTACTGTTCGCATTTACAACTCATGATCTAAAGTGGGGTCTTTGAAGGTTGAGCAAGCTTTAGCCACGACATTTTAGACCAGCTTAAATTTCCATGACATCAACATGAAGCAGTTTTTCAAGCAATGACATGGTTGCCAGACAAGGTAACAGCTATGCTACAACGATAATTTGTGCAGTGAAATAGAGAAGCTAAATTGTTAGTCCTAGAAATAACCTGACTTACTTTACAGCCACAACATCTTAGACCACCTTTAAATCTCCATGGCACCAACATGAAGCAGTTTTTCAAATAATGACATGGTTGCCAGATAAGACAACAGTTCTGCTCCAACGATAATTTGTGCAGTGAAATAGAGAAACTACAAAGGAAGTCCTTGCAAAAACCTGACTTGCATTCTGTCGTTACTTTTTTGCAAGCACCTTGTTGTTTCAAGGAATCTGGAAATTACAAGGATCAATTTGAATAGAGAATAAAGTGTACACTAGATTTGTAGTTCATGTGGCCTTCCTAAAAAGCAACATGTCACGAGAAAATATACAGTTGAACTAACAGTTAATTAAGGATATCACCTAAGATTAGACTTCTTATCCACGTCAGCACATGATCCTGGGGGTAACACCTCCTGGAGAAACAAAATTATTTCTTTTTATATCTGGGTCTGAATCTGAAGCAGGAAAGACTGAAAGAATAAATGATCCATACTAAGAAATATTGAAATAAGATCCTTATGCCTGGTAACTTCATCTATGTCCATCTTATTACACTTGAAGAACCATTTATGATTTTAATGCATTACACCAACAGAAAATCTTGTTCCCTAGTTGCCCAGTCATGAAAACAATACCATGACTCTTACCCATTTTTTTGGCAAGTAGAATGTGCTCTCCCAAAATCAATCCCATTAACAAAAAACTAAAGGACTAAAGAAGGAGGGTGTTTTACCATACCGCTCCTCACATTACACTATTAACCGGAATAATGTTTTTAAAATTCTTTTTAATATATGTTTTTTTTTTAATTTCAATTCTATTCTTCAACATTAAATTTATTGGGAATTGGACTTCGTACTTTTTTCAATTTACTTTTATAAGGTTATCTTGAACTTATGACTTGAACCACGAGTTTGACAGGTTAACTCGATTGACTCGAGTATTTTTTTTCTTTTTTCTAATTGACTTTTCTTTCTTCTCAATTTCATTCTTCAACATTGAGTTGATTGAGAATTAGACTTCGTGATCTATTTCAATCTTCTTTCTATGAGATTATCTCCATCTCATAACTCAGGTTAATCCTGGTTGACTCGAATTGTTTTTTGTATTTTTTTTAATCGATTTTTTTTCAATTGGGTTGATTGAAAATTAAGCTTCATAATTTGTTTTAATTTGCTTTCCATTGAGTTATTCCGATCTCATTACTCGGGTCACGGGTTTGACAGGATAACCCAGGTTGGCTTAGGTTATTTTTTTGAATTGATTTTTTTTTTTAATTTCATCATTTAACATTGAGTTTATTGGAAATTCATCTCATTGTTTATTAAAAAATCTCATCTTAAATATTTATTTTGGATCAAACTACGTTTTTATCTGTCATTCGGGTTGCCTTTAGACCCGTCAAAGTGATCGAGTCACATTGAATCAATTCTCACACTGTTTTATTTATTTTTTTACTAGAAAAAAACATTAGCAATGCCTAGAATTTTTTTTTAAAATTAAAAAAAATTTGATCGGACACACAACATAGTGCAAGCCAAATGATACAATACCAACTAAAAATCTAGCACCTTCTCACTTTAAAAAAGCCCTTAGATTTGTTTTCAAGATGAAAAGGGTGATTGGGATCGTGGTTGGACCGTGGTTTTTGACTTTTTTTTAGCTTCAAATTATTATTAATTTTTGTATTTTTAGATTGTTTTAATGTGCTGATATTAAAAATAATTTTTTTAAAAAAAACTTTATTTTGATGTATTTTCAAGCGAAAAACACTTTGAAAATCAACTTTCTACCGGAGATAATAATTTTTTTGAAACATCTTTTGGTAACGGCATCCACATTAAAAACTTTTGTCCATATTTGTCTCTTAAGGTTCTGCTTTTCCTGTTCATTTTTTATGTATGAAAATGAAAAGGGGGAGAAACACCCAATTTATCAATTATTGAAGAATTTGTATCTCCCTTGATTTTCCTTCTTCTAGAACCTATCGATTATGCAGAATAAAAAAGAAAAATTACTCTACAATCACACCACACACATAGAACTTACTAGCTAAAGATGACTCCACTTTATTTTGCTTGGCCACTTCAATGGAGATGAACAGAGACTGACGTTTTCTGGCAAGATTTGCTTATATCAAACCATGAAACAGGGCGTCAACACAGGCCATCTGTGAGACAAATGCAGTTAGAAACAACGAGAGACAAAAAAATGTTATCAAGACAGAAAACTAAGACATCATGCATCATATGAATATGCCTGTAGAGCTATTACCTTCTGCCAACTCACAGGTAAATATCCAACACTAAAACCAGGCAACCATGGATCCCACATAATACATTCCCTAAAGCAGAGAGACAAAAAAATGTTAGCTTGACGGGAAAACAAACAAATTCATAAACAAAGAATTATTCAGGGGCCAAACTCATCAAGACAGAACAATGAACAGGTTCAACAGCTGAACTCAACAAAATCTGAATTAACATAGCTATTTCTCTTTTCCTATTGTTTTCGGTTTCTTTTTTTCTTCCCTGGCTATCAAAGTAATATACTAAGAATGTTCAATGATTAGTATTGAAGGAAATAAAATGTACCTTCACAGGCAAAAACCCTGTGTTTCATGAATGCAAGTTTTGAACTCGTCAAAGCAAGCTGGTGCAAGTTCTGACTTGTTCTGAAGTTAGCTTGCCAGCAGATCAAAGGACATAACTTCATGTTCTCATTCAAAACCTTGGCCAAATGGAAAAGCTTTCAAGCTGGAAAAAAAGAAAAAAAAAGTGCTCTATCACCTTTCTAGTAGCTCAATCAATGAAGGTGTGGGAAAAGCAGAAGACTATCTCCTACTTGAGTGTTCATTTCAGGTGGTGATGGCTGGAGTAACCCATTATTAGACAAGTCTTCCAAACCTTTGATATCCTGTTGCAAGCGGCTAACACGCAAAATCGCATGCTCAAGAACCAGAGGATCATCGGGGGGGTTCTGCAGAAGGGTAAGCAAGGCCTGGCGATAAACTTGAGATGCCAATAATGGCCTTGCAACCTGTCGATTTTTACATAAAATTGCCACCTTGATGACATGCTTACAGAGATTTCCCTGTCTTGACCAGGGACAGTCACAGAGGGCGAACTCAGAACCAGGGTTCCAAATTGTATATGCCAGACTTCTATTGGTCTGGGAGATGACTTTTGCAAGCTGTAGATTTTGTTCATCCAATATCACATCGACATCAGGGATGTGCAGGGCCTGATACCAAGCATTAGTTAAGAAAGACTTGTCCCTTACATTTGTGAAATACCCAGTCTCTGCACTGTATTGATCTAACCAATATAAGGAGTGGAATTCAGTTGTCAAAGTGTGGATCAACCAGTCAATTCTTGTATAGGAATTAGCATATTGCTGATCGAAAAGCTTGGATTTCAACCTTAAGTGGTAGGATTCAATTGCAGCCAGGGGCTCCGTACTGGCTACAGGGAGAGACCTTATGCTATTAATCCACAACTCTGCAACACAAGAAGGCAGGTTAAAACAAGCATCTAATATTAAAAGTTACAGCTATGAATTGTTTTGAATGAATAATACAGGCTTTTAATTTCATCTTCAGTAGCTATATGGAGGAGCTGAATGACAATGAACATGACGCTGTTATAGAATGAATCAGTGCAGAAGTTATCACTTCTCCGTTATTTGCATATTTTAATAGCTGATGTTTTACATCAAGGTCATTGTATACTAGCTGTTTGCTAATATACATGTTATTTCTAAATCTTCCACTTTTTTCTTCTATTATATCCCCACTCATACATAATGAATAATTTAGTCAAACTAGCTATCATTTGTGAACCAAGTTAGAATTTATTAATAACTACATCATAAGATGTCATATGAATAACATGTCACATTTGGAAGACTTACATAAGAACAATGTTCTGTGTTGTTCTTCAATATGCAGCTGTTATTTCAATCATGGTTAAAAATCTTTCTTTCCAATATTCCTTTTTTCTACATGTAACTGCCTACCATTTTTTAGCACCAAATGAATAAATAAAGAAAATCCCTATTTCATTACAGAAATTATTATGAGATCAAAGTTAGGAATAAATAATATCCTATTTCAACAATGCATGTTTATATGTGAAATTAGATGGTTGAAATATAATATAGCAAAAAAAATTACATTATAAAGATTCCTCCAAGAAACAAGGAGAAGGCTTTTATTCTCAGACAAGTAGAATAATGCATAAGAGAAACATATACCTATAAATGGCAACCATCTCCTCTTGAAATAATCCATAAAGATACATTGGTCAACATATACTTGCATGAACTCTTCAACTGCATTATCAGCATTTGGCCCACTTCTTGTAGAATACAAAATCCAACCCAAGTGCTTAAACATCTCTCGCTGGACATCAATGTTGCAGCATTTCTTTAAAAGACTTCTCATCCAAGCACGGCGAACATGCCAGGCACATAATAGGAACCGGCATTGGAAAGCCTCTCTGCAATTAAAAAACCATGAAGGAATTTAGATTCCCCATTGAAAGTTAGAGTCAAGTAGAAGAAATTGACAGTCCCTGCCAAAAAAATTTACCTTATGAAAGAAATATCAAAAGAAGGATCATCCACTAAAAAGGCATTAGGCCTCCATCTCGGGTCCTTGCTTCGGATTCTTTCAGCCAAAGAGCCAATCCATTTGTGGATATCTTGAGTAACAAATGAGGAGGCAACGATCCAAGCAACCGGAATTGCATTTTGAGACGAGTCAAAAACCAGTAAAGTACACAGGGGATACTGCAATGGAGAAGATTACCATTGAATTGCTATTGAATTAATACCCATAACACCTTTTCATATTCCACAGTATAGCAATTCAATTCTTCCTCAACTTTTAGCCCAAATAATTTCTAATCATGATGTTTGGTCCATTTAAATGATCTAATCCACACTATGTTGATGAATTTGAAGGTCACAAGTATAAAATAAAGGCCCTTGAACAATTGTGTTCCTTGAATTGTGGTCTTGGAAGGAAGAATTTGGAGACTTAGAGCTTTAAGATTTTTACATAAAATTGCTGCTCTCAAGACTGGATTTTGGTTGCAAGCCCAAGCCTCGAATGATTCAAAATTTTGCAATCATAAGATATTTGATACTAAAATGTGTCAACCACCAATATTTACGAAGAAAATTTCTGAATCCTTGAAATTTTTGCATGCCAGCGGCTTCACACATGACCATGAAGAATCAAAGAGTTCTTAAATGAACAAATTACCTTAAGTTTCTTCAAGCCAAATGTAGAATGAGAAGCTACCGAACCACTATGTCCATAACGGATCATCTGCTGCAGCTGCCAATCTGTCTGTATCCCCAGAATAAAAGGTTCTGTGCTTGACATATCTTGGAAGAAAAAAACATGCTTCTGGTGGCGCTGCACCCACATCTTTACACTGAATTCATCATCTGCATGCAATTTGTAAGATGAATTACGAACAATCCTCTCCATGTTGCGAACATCATTCCGAGTGAGCAAATCATCTCGGTTGAGGGGGCCACCATGCCCCTGCACCACCTCTGCATGATGCTGGATTATATTGTCCAAAGATATTCCAATATATAGCAACGACATCACTTTCTGGCGCAATTCTTCTGAAATCCTTGGAGCATACATAGCTCTTGTCCCCACAGCATCCACATCAAGTATCCCATGACATGGGGCCCCTGTTTTATCTACATGTTTTCTCTGATTATATATGATAAGAGCAAGGAAGGGGCGAGTGTATAAGCGTTTTACAGTGAAATGGCAAAGGCAACCTCTCATCATGTGACGCCTCCCGGGTCTGCTTCCCTTCCCAGTCGCAGGTTTGGTGTGAGAACCATCCCCCATAGTGGACTCACTATCTCGATAATCTTCAGGACCATATGAACACCAATATCTGAAAGATAACTTTCATAATGCATTACTTGGATTAAACTACAAGGGATCTTCAAGACATGCATCAATTCCCGGTGACATAATTAACTTTTATCATTTAAAATATTCTCTTTGAATGTTTGTCCATTTAGTGGTAAATAAACATTCATTTTGCAAAACATTCACCTTTAAAACAGACAAAAAGAGCCATCCTTTAAGGAGCTCTTGGCAGAGAGCACATTTCAGAGAACAAAAACCAAGAACAATCATTTACACACGGGCGTTCATAATTCATTCTTCATAAAACCCAAAAAAGAAGAAGGTGCCTTGTATAGCACTGCACGAATTTATGAACATACAGTGTATATTCAAGATAGCCATCGACCCTTGGTTTGCTGATGCTCCCTTCAGATCTCTTCCTTCTAGACTCAATTCGAAAGCTAGCAGGACATTCTGCATTTGAAGATTCTCCTTTTACAAAATCATCCACTCTAGCAAAAGGGATTAGGGCAATATCATCGCCACCTTGTCGACCACCTTCTACTTTCTCCCACTTTATATGAGCAGCAGAAAACTCTGCACAAGGAGGATCTTGTACTGGAAGACTAAGAATGTCCTCCATTCTTGGCATCTGTCAATTTAAGACCCCCAAAAAAAGAAAAAAAAAAGAAAAAAAACACATTACGTTGCAGTAAATCCAATTCAAGGATCATTACACACTGTACAGCCCTTTTCTTTCACATTCTCACAAACACTTTGCAATGAAAAATATTTATTTTTCTTCTTTTTTCTATAAAAGAAGTTATTGTATTGATCAAAAGCAACAAGAAGGACCTAACCCCACTACAAAAGCAAGAATCATTATCAGATTACATAAGCAGTCTAATGAAGGATTAAGATTACACGTGCATGGAGTTAAGTACACTATTTTCATTGAATAAACAAAATACAAATCAACAAATGAGAATTAGAGTGAAAACAAATACAGAAAAATCAAAGGTGTAGTCAAAATCACCTTTGGTTCATGGCCCTTCATGCTCTTTTTAAAGCTTGAAATGAAACTAAGCTTTAGCTCACTGTTAATCTATTATGTCTCTGCAAATGGATAAAGTCCATTGCTTTAAGATAAGAGAAGCACTAAAAAGAGGAACTTGAAAGACCCAGAAAGCAGAATTGGAAGAGGAAGTGAGATAGTAAAGCAAATTACCTCTCAAAGCCTTGGTTTTCCTTACAATTCCCGGAGCTCTCCCTCCTCCTCTGAATCTCTTCCTCTCTCTCTCTCTCTCTCTCTCTATTAGTGTTTGTACTTTGTACAGTGAAAGCTTTTGAAATGATTGAACAAGATGTCAGCAAACGACATGATGTTCACTCGTATGCATGGCATGTTCATGAAGCCAAAAAAAAAGGAGGAAGACGAAAGACGAGCCGTCTATACGTCAGGGTTGAGACGACATCAAATACTTGTTTTGTTTTGTTCTATCTTGGACAACAATCTCATCTATTTAGATTTGTCCAACGTACGAAATTCACATAACATCAAGCACTTAATCAACACTTTGTTGTAGAAGTTTGTGCATGTCATGGTGTGATGCAAATAAAAATATAATTATCGTTTTATATCATAAAAATACAATAAGTTATTAATCTTCATCTTCATCTGGTACATAACATGATTTATAAATTGAATGAGTTAATTTATATTAATTTTAAAAAATATTGTTTCAAGATTTTTTTTTAAAAATCAAACTAAATTTTAATCCAATCATATATTATTCCATCAAATTAATTAGGTGGATATCCAACCAATTTTAAAAGTGTTTCGAAGTTTGGTAGCGATTGTTTTTTTTAATATTTTTTTTAAAATACATTAAAATAATATATATTTTTTATTTTTTAAAATTAATTTTTACATCAAATCATTAAACCTATTAAAAAAATAAAATAAAAATTTCAAAATTTTAGAAAATACAGTCGTGTTTCTAAACAACACATTGAATTGAAACATGAGCATATGCCAGCAACATACTTTTCCTTTTGTTATTAATATTTTTTTCCTCTGTGCTAACACTTTGCACTGTTTAGAAAAAAGATTGTAAAGGGATAAATTAGAAAAACTCTAAACGACGTGGTATAAATACGGTGCATGTGTGCGCTATTCATCTTCTCATGTTTTATGGTAGATTTATTATTCAATTTTTTTTTTTGGTTATTAAACTTTTATTTTGAACAATTACATCCTTTTGGGCACAATTAAAGATATAATTAAAAGATAAAGGACAAAGGTAAAAAAAACACCATAATAGGTGATGCTTTCAAAATTATCACAAAAAGTTTTCTTTAATTCTCAAACTTTACAAATTATACATGTTTGATCCCTCAATAGTTTTTCAATTTTATTTTTCAGTCCATGGTTTGAGATAAAAGAAAGAGAACATCGAATTTTGACGGTAAAGAGAAAAAATCGATATTAACACCAATTTTAAGCCACCAAAATAGTCGATCTTGGTGTCAAAATATTTCATTTAGTGAGAGGAGTTCAACTTATGTGTTTTTTCATTTTGAAATTGCCTTAAAACCCAGATCTAAGCTCGAGAAGAGTTTTTGTTTCAGGTTAATTTTAATTCTTTGTGTTTTTTGTTTTTTAAGGGCATTTATGGGTTTTCAATGTGTTTAGATTCCTTTCTAGGTGTTTTTGTTCAAATTTGGGTTGAAATAATTTGGGATAAAAAAGCATAAACCTTGTTTTTTCGACCACCACAATAATCGTAATCTAGAAAATATCAGGCGACACGTTGGCTTGATTTTTTTTTTCCCAAAAAGTATTGGGGCGGACGACATGTCTTCCACCACAATTAATTTTGTTTTTAAAAGAACATGCCTTTTCTAAATTGATCAAGCGCTAGCCTGGCCTCTTTTTTCTTAATTTTGTCAATTTAAAAAAAATTATGTTGTTTTTTAAATGTTTTTTTCAAATAACCTTTTAATTTATATTGAAATTAATCCCCCTTTTCTTTGATTTTTAATTTTTTGTATTTAGCTTTTTTTAAAATTATGATTTTTTGTAAAATATTTTTGTATGTATTTAATTTTTAAAAAGATTATTTTAATTCATTTATATTTTTTTATGTTTCATATAATTGAACTTTATTTTCAAAGATGAAAAATATTTATTTTTAGATAATATTTATAATAAGTGAAACTTTGTGATGTATTTTTTTCATATGATTTTATGTGTGTATTTTTTTCTATTATGATTTGATTAGATAAAAAATAATTTTAATAAACAAAAATCAGGTGAATAAACCATATTGTAATATTAAATATCTTGATTTACCTTTGTCTTTTGACTTATATATATATATATATATATTGTTATTGTTAATGATTATTTATTTATTTATTAATATAAATAGTTATTAATTTATTTAATTAGATTTGTGTATAAATTTTTTTAATTTACATATGATATTATTTATGTAAAACAACATATTGCAAATACCTATATATTTAATTTTTTGATTGAAAAAAAATATCAGCCCGTGATGAAGCGGGAGTCAAATATCTTATATAGTGGCTTGAATACCATCGTGTCATTGATGGATAAATTTTAGGTCATTTTGTGGCTCTATTTTGCCGTCATAAACTGACAGGTGATTTATTATCATCTGTGTAATGAAAGTGAAAACTTTCTGTAGTCACTATCTCGAAAAAGACCCATGAACAATCATTATCCTGTATCCTAAGGATTGAAACTACAAGTCTTGCTATAGTTTATTAAAATAAGTAATAATTAAAATTATATTCTTATATAATTCCAAGATATTTTCGGTATAAAAAGTATAATCATATCAATTTGGATAGAAAAACTTGAGATAAAAACATATTAAAAAAATTGACTATTTTATAAGAATATAATAAATATATTTAGAAATATAAAAGCATATCAAAGACTTAAGTTATATAAAAATAAATTGAATCATTTATTCAAAAAATAATTAAAAAATTTATTTGTTTATGCACATTTTTGTTTGCCATCAATGCTAAGATAATTGAATATGATTATTTAACTCCTCTCCTTGAAACTTTCATCCTGAACTATAATATTATCCGTGGTATAATTGGATCAAGTTCTTTTGGATGTAAAAAAAAATATCAATTATTGTTAATGTGTTTTTAATAATAAAAATTTATTTGATATAATATGGTTCACTTAGTAGGTTTAAAGACAACTCATATAACAAATAAAAATATAATTGAACTTAAAAAATTCAAGATTATATATTTTTAAAAATATTAAAATAATAATATATTAGATTATTTTAAATTAACTCAGATTAACCTGTCAAATCTATTTTTTAGTTCATAAGATTTTAATAAATCTATAAAAAACAAATAAAAAAATTATTAAATCTAATTCTCAATCAACCTGACATCAAAAAATAAAATTAAAAAAATTATTTTAAAAAAACTAATTAATCTAAGCTAATTTATAAAATATAAATTACAAGACTTGAATAACACCATAAAATAAAATATAAATTTATATAAATTATAAAACTGAATGATTAGCTATCAATGCACTAACTAGCATCATTACAGGAAGGCAAGGGCAAGTGTGCCAGTAACAATAACTAAAAGAGGGTGTACTGTGGAAATGACATCATGCATGCTCTCATATTTTGTTATTCAAGTGGGTTTTTTTTTATAATTTTGGTAACTTTGAAGGATATTTTGGATTTTCCGGCGATGTTCAGTATCAGAGAAGAGAGCGAACCACTGAAGGTGGGAGGGAGGATCATCTGACTCGTAAAGATAAGTCAAATCAGCATAATTTTGGAGTATACGCTACTGCCTACTGCGCATTACAATTTGATATCAATATATTAAAACTGAAGGATGGAGAAGAGAATATCGTCACCCTTTTCAATGGAGGCACTGAACTTAATGAAAGATTCTAACTAGTTGCCTGCTCCAAGAGGTTCAGTTCAGGCACGAACAAGAGCATTTCAAATTAGGGAGAGGAGTACAATATGAAAACTGCAGAGTCTGGAACACTGAGTTACAAGCATCTATACAGCAGGACATGGCTGCTCTTTTCGCCAGTTTCTCAAATGAAGAAGCACATGCACAATCATTCCACAAACAAAGCCAAGTGATGCGCTTGAACCCACCAGTGAAACCGCAGCGCATATAAGCATCACAAAGGATTCCTCCTTTGTGTTCATGTCCCTTGAAGCCAAAGCCAACTCAATTCCAGCAAATAACAGCAACACCCCCAAGACCCCAACAGGAAATTGTTTCAAAACCATGACTAAAGAACTACCTAAAACTAAACCCAGTAGCATTTTTGCTGCCCCGAGAAGTGCCACACACCCTCCACTCCTGCCGCCAAACTTGTACTGCCCAGCCAGTCCACCTGCACCATGGCAGCATGGCATGGCGCCGAACCAACACCCCACTATGTTCATCAGTCCTACAGATACCGAAACGGAGGAGGCCGAGAAATCCTTTCCCGGAAACAGATCGGATGACAACTTGCACACAGCAATAACAGAATTTAGAACTGATAGAGGGAGCTGGGGAATTGTACCCTTGATAAACCCCTGTTTCCAAGCATGCTTAGAAATCTTCACAACTTCAATTGAAGATGGTCCAAACTTAAAACCCCGCACCACTCCAGGCCTTCTTATAAATGCCAAAATCACACCCAACAAGAAAACCATAAAAGCAGAAGGAAGTGAGGCTACAATCTGCCGCGGTCCCCTCCTCTTAGGCCTTTGATCTCTACCATCCAAATTAATGTCATCGCCATCTCTTTCAGTATTACCCTCCTCACCAGCACCATTAACAACAATAACAAAACAAGCACAAACAATAGCCAGAACCAAACCATCTACACCTAACCAATGCCTATCACCACCAGACTTTGACTTGGAAAAATCTTGTACTTTCCTGATATACTTGACCGCAGTCATGGCAAAAGATAACCCTTGTGAAAGCTGAATTCCTCTAACAACGGGTAGTGGGATTAGCTTATAAACAAGCTGCATCAGACCCGTGACACCTAAAAGTAACAAAATCCCACCAGTACATATTCCTGCTGCCATGATTTCGGGCACGCCAAATTCTGCACTATTTGATATAGCCACAGCAGCTATCGATTTCATTGGCTGGACTGGCATTGGCACGCCATAGATTGCCCCAGTAAGAATGTTGTATATGCCAGTGAATATTAATGTTGTCCCTAAATTAAGATCAACGGATAATGTTAAGGCCAGTACTATTGGTATGTACGTACCTAAATCCCCCATGGCACCATTAAGCTCTGCCCATATTTTGGATCGAAAGACAAGGTTGTCTCTCACTTTGTCGACTACATTCGATAGAAACCTTGATCTGGGTGCTTGAGCTTGGATGTCTTGAAGAGGTATTTGGTTGGCGGAGGACTCCATTGTTTGTAATTGCAAGGCTGCAGTGATCATCTCTAATGTGCTGTTTTATAGGCTATACTAGTAAAGCTGAACTGTAAAGAAAGTCAAATACAGGAAATGCAACAGCGACCTTTCGCATCTTGATTGGCCGTTAAAAAGTGAGAGAAATATGCCGCTAGTAGTGACTTAAAGGCATCTTCCTTCCTTGTCTCCTCCTCTTATTTTCACCTCTAGTCAAATTGATCCCTCTATAATATATTGTTCCAAATTAAGCCCTCCACTGTAAATTAAAAGCGATTTTAAACCCTCCACGATGGACCTCGATTAATTAAGTTGATAAATGGCACCAAGTATGAAAATAAAATTAAGAATAAATTCATAAAAAAATCAATAAATATAATTTTTTATACACAGTGCATGGCTGAGTTTACCGACTCTTATTTCTTCATCTAATATTGTACTCTAGCGACAAATATTAGAAAAATGATGACGTGACAATTATCTTGTGTCCCCTGACATAAAATTAGAATCAAATTGAAAAATAGGAAAAAGAGAAAAAGATGTAACTTAGCTAGAATGCTGCGAATTCGTTGGTATTTTCTTCGTATTCCCATCTAGTTAGCATGTTGGATTTGAAAGCAACACAGCACATGGTTTAGAAGATTTGCAAAAATGAGTCTACCCAAATGATCTCATAAGATGCTGGTCGAGCTGCCATCAACGCTGGAGGTTGTGGGCTATGAGGTTTTGGTTACACTTGGTTTGATGGAACTGATCTGTATTACAGCTCCTATAGTTTTAAAACTGCGGGATAATATTCAAATCATAAGCTGAAAGGTTACTCTGAAGTAATTTAATTTTTTAAAATAATTAAAATGATATTATTTTAGTGAAAAATATTTAAAAAATCAATAAAATTTTTAGCGGATTTAATCTAGAATTTAAAATGATAAATCTGAGATGTTTTGAGATGTTTTGATTGATAAATCTTTATTTATTTTATTCTAATCTCGAACCAATCCAAGTCTTGGTTTAGTCAAATCTTGAATT
>Ga0307515_10008776_pt1 | contig 19641 bp, 12 predicted proteins | sample 17_EM_MG_FD_194513 | JGI IMG/M metagenome (GOLD analysis project Ga0307515, IMG submission 194513) | Populus trichocarpa ectomycorrhiza microbial communities from riparian zone in the Pacific Northwest, United States - 17_EM | ecosystem: Host-associated > Plants > Roots > Unclassified | place... | reverse complement strand
TACCTGATTATAATCTGCGAACAAAAGTACACTCCCAATAAAAAAACCTGCTGAAAGTAGGCATAATAAAGGGAGAACTCGGCGAAGACATAATCTATGGTTCTTAGACTCGATCTGAGAGCAAAGAAGCAAGTAAGAAAGTAAATATGTGTGGAAACTCAAATTCAACCAGGTCTTGTGTATTTTCGGCAGTGTCGTTGATAAAACTACAAACAAAGTCACACAAAAACTCAAAAGACTACAGAAAGAAACCCAACATAAAAATCAAACTTATTTCCAAGATTACTAATTCACATCTCCTCATACAGAAATCAAGCTCATTCACACCACCCTCATTATTATTCTAGTGAAAACTGAAAACAACATATTAAAGCTACAAGGGAGCTGGGAGGCTTACCGAAGTTGACATGTTCATCTTCATCTTCATGCAATGAGCTTGTGAAAAAGTACAAGGGTCTAGTACTGTTTTACATGACAAGCAGCAGAAGAAAAAACAAGAGTGTAGATGCAGTCAGAAAAGACTTTTTTTTGTTTTTTAATAAGTTACTTGGGTCTGCAAAAGTTCTATTAGAAAAGGGAACATAGAAATGGATTTTTAGCTTTAAAATAGTCTAATAATCTTTTAAAATATATGCATCTAACATGCATTGCGTGATAATCTTTGCCTAAATCACGTGGGAAGATCCAGATTATTAGAATAAAAAGGGCTAAAAGTTTCCTGCTTTAGAAGCAACAATCCTCATCCTTTCTATCAGTAATTGTAACACACGCCATTTTTAATAAAATTCACATTTTTTCAGTCTTTTTGTCCTCTAATCTTCATTGGAAATCCCCCCAAAAACTAAAATAATCAGAATTTTTTATGATTCAGATTCGTGCACCTGAGACTAAATCTCACACTCATGCCCTTCAAGCTTTTAAGAAAACATTTTTTATGCGATATTTTCTTTTCTTCTCCTCTTGTTTTTTTTTTTTTAGAGGGAGAAAAATTCATGAGTAGGAAGCAATGAAGACACAACATACAGGAAGCTTTTATTATCGTCATCATGATATAAAAATAGAAGCAAAACCAGTAGATTAGCCACAAAAGAGCATGGAAATTCATAAGAGTAGAGCAGTGCTCCCAAAAACAAACGGTTCCCGATACCAAAATCAACAGCAACAGGCTTCCAAATTAAGTTCAGAGTAGCAGCATGCAGTTGTGAAAAAAGTTTTCTTAGATGCTAAGGGCTTTTCATGCCCATACTTCTCTCTGTTTTTGGTTCTAGGCCAACTTACTAGTTAATTGAAATTAAGTCCCTCTCTCTTAACGATTTTAACGGGGGAAAAAGGACAACCAGACCAAGTCTGAGTTGAGAATGTCCATATTGAAATCGAGTAGGGATATCTTATGGATCCACTAATTTTAGCACTGCGAGCAAAAATGTATAGAAAATTGCTACATTAAGCACCTTAGAGTCTATATCAAAGGACGTACCTCTAATAAGCAAACCAACTTACATGACAAACTAAATACTGCTTGTTAGAACCATGGACATTTTTAATGTCAAATTAAAAGTGGAATCCGATCACTTTTAAGGTTTTGAGAATTATTTTCTAATAAAAATTCTCTAACATTAAACATTAATGTAATTAAAATAAATTTTGAATTAATAAAATTGATCTAAAAAATCCTTACTTAACATGTTCTAGTGAAATCTAAAATCATTTATCCACAATGGATAATTAGAAGATTTTCTTATAATATATATAGTATGAAGTTGAAGAGTCATAAATCAGACTAAGCAAAGTAGATAAATAAATAAATACAATATTTTCTTATAGTTTATGGAGCGAGAAGTTGAAAAATCATAAATAAACCTAAACAAGGTGGCTTTCAATTTTAAGCATGGCCCCTTGGACTAGGCTTGAGTTTGAGTTTGTTATAAAATAATTCTTTGGCCCATAAAGAATTTTTTTTAGACCATTAGTTTGTGCAACTAATGAATAAAAAGTCTGAACAATCTTCTTCTTTAGCGTGAATAATTGTTTCTTTAACATAAAACGTCAAATTTTAAAGCCAAGTTGGCATGAAAAGGTTCATAATCGATAGATTTTTAGATTTCTAGATGGTTGATTCTACAACTGTTATAAGCTAATTTTAAGAGTTTTATCTTATCTTGTATGATATTCATGTTGAAGTTATGGTTCTGAGTGAGTCTTTTTTAGTGACTATAATTATTGAGAACTAATCACAATAAGTTTTTCCTAATGTCAACAATATGAAGCACATTGTTTAAGGTGAGAAGCTTTTCGAATGTCATCTTCAGTATGACTTTCTCAATGCCCAGTACCTTAGAAATTGATGAATTTCTCATGTACAAGTGTTCACCATCCACTTTTTGTAAGTGAAAAAAATCTTCTTCTCAACACACACATGTCTTGTTGCACCATTATCAATTTTGAAACTTTGTTTATGAAGTCATTGACGTCGGTGAGCAATCCTTCCCTCTTTAGGGTTCCTTTGTTGAGACCTATTTTTATAATCCTTAGTTGGGTGTTTAATCTTTTTATAGATAAAACATTTGTCATTGAACTTTTTAGCAATTCTCTTCTCCTTCATGACAAGCCTTTTCTTTTAGTTTTTATTCTAGGACTTTGCAACTTATTCAATGATATTTGCCATAAAAGTCATGCTAGGAGAGTTGGCTCTTCTTCCAAATAACTTATTATCTTATTCTATCATCAACTTCAAAATGATGACTTCAACTCTCATTTCCTTACATTTATTATTAATGTAATTCTTGAATTGTTTTCAAATCTTTATAATGACCTCTTTAAAATAAATATAATGACTATTATAACTAAAGATGAAGTTAATAATAAGAATAACGCTTCTTCTTCTTACTTGCTTAAGTCTTGTTATATGTGGCATGTCAAATAAGATACGTGAATTATAGTTCTATACAAATATTTATTAATCTTGAATTATTACCAAGTATGGTTTTTGAGAAAAATCATCAGTGTGAGGTTTGTATACAATAAAAATTCACAAAACCTTCTTTTCAAACAATTAAAAAAAATAGTAAACTTGATTTAATTCACTCAGACATTGGTAATTTAAATTTTTCCATCTTTAATTTGTATAAAATTTAAGAATCCACAATCAATACTTACCTAAAAAAGCCAAAATTAGATTATAAAACCCTACCCTATTGATTAGTTGAATCAAGAACCAAAGGTATATGGCTAGTATGCCATAAAGGTGATCTTTTTGATAAGTTCTGAAAAGTTTAATGAAGAATCAAAAGCTAGACTGCTCACACAATTTTTATTCAAAAACCAATATGTCTTCACACCCCAAGAATGAAAAGGTCTTTATATGTTTTACTTAAATAAAAATAAATCTTAATTAACTATGAGTTGAAAGTTAAACCCAAATAACTAATTTAAAAGTATAGGTAAAATAACAAAGCCCAAGTCTTGTATAACTAAAATCCCAATATGCATTGTAACTTCTAGGCGTTATCAAAACCCTTCCCAATGTCTAATTACTATAAAATTTTAACTCTATAGGAAACAAGACCTTTAAAATCTTCTGTAAAAATTTCAACCTGATCCAATGCTTAAATGGAAAGTTATGACCATTAATATAAAGTTGTGTTGCCAAGCTATAATACATATTAAGTAGCCTTATCATTTGTTTGGATCACATTGATAAAGGTTTGATCCTCTTTTGAACTCAACTTTGTCATAACCCTATTTTAACCCTATTTTTCGTACTTTCTTGAAAAACTCCAAATATAGGAAAAACCCCAAAATATATATTTTTAATGTATTTGTGTTGTTTTTAGCATTTTCAACATCTTTTAAAGAGAATTAAAAATTTAAAAATTTACTTTCAACACGTTTAGTTTTTAATGCACTCATTTTAAAATCATTAATTTATTTTTCTCATTGAGTCGATGTTGACATTGCTTTTTAAAAAACAAATAAAAAAACAAAAAATATTTGGACAACGGGACTAAAAGTCCAAAAAAAAAAAGCCAAAATGATTTTGGGTTACTTGGTCACCAAATTTGCTTGGGGATCAATCAATTGGGAGGAAAAAGACAAATTATTTTACCTATAAATAGTGAGGGAATCTCACACACAAAAAGGGGGGAGAATTTTAGAGAGAGGCTATTACAAAAAAAAAAGAAGCAAAACTAAAAGAAAAATAAAAAAAAACTCTCTCCATCTCACACTTACCCACACAACACAAAAAAAACCCTAACCCTTTTTCTTTTTTACTTTAGCAAATCGTATAAATACCCCCTGAAAATTAAGGTAGATGAAAGGAAAAACATAGAGAAACACACTGTAAAACGACCCTGGTATGAAGGTTCGAGAGCCTAAAATGAAAGGTCTAACAAGCTTTAGAAGAAAAAGATAATGAAAAGGAAATAAGAAAATAAAAGAGAAGGAAAATAGTAGTCCATAGCTAGCAAACTTAGAAAAGGTATAACCATGTAAAAGTTCAAGGGTGGAGTCCATGTGATTGCTTATTCATGCTTTCTTAATGTTTAAACCTCTTTTGATGTTGTTTGAGCTCATCTCGCATTTTTTATTTGATTTTGGTGCTAGAATAATCTGGTATTTTTTGGCAGAGTTTGTTTTATTTTTGTTCTTGTTTTAAACATGTTTTAGATTGATCAAGCTTTCTTTATGATATATTTTTTTTAGTTTTAGTCAATAATGTGTTAGTGAGGCTTGCACTAAAGGCATGGTTCTTGGTTTTGATGCTTATTTGATTCCATGTCTGTAGCCCAATACCATGTTAATGATGTATTTAAGGTATTTTGATTGGTGTTTGAATCTATTTTGTAATAAAACAATAAGTTGCTTTTGTTTGCAGGGTTAAGGATTTTAGAAACATGTTGATCAATTTGATGTTTTTAATGCAAGTTATGGTTTATACAAGTATGTTTTGGCATATAGAAGTTAAAAATGTCAAGTTTTGAATCTAAATAGCATGAATATGTTTGCTATTTAGATTTGGTAGTTTTAAACTTTGGAATTTCATGAATGTTATTGATGATTTGAAGTTATTTGTTAGTTTAGATTTAATGATGCTTGGTATTGATAATGTGGTTTGTGAGGATCAAAAGCAGTGTGTTTAGAGGTCTAGAAGGCTATTTTTGGGGTTTGACAGTGCTGAGTATATTTGGGTATTTTTCTGGGTTCTAAGACAGTGTTCTTAGGAAGAACATTACCTCAACCTTATGATCTGGATCATTTTTTATTCAATTCTTTGCACTAAACAATTTAGGAACTTGACTAGTAAATAATTTAGGGTTTTGTTTGCATCAATAACAATTTTCTTGGGGGTTTTAATCCTAGAAATTTGGTTTTGAACCGAAATCCATTTTAAAAAAATCATGTGGATTGTTTGATAATCAAAGTGAATGGATGCTGTATAAGGGATCTTTGCATGATTTCCAACATATTTATGTGTTTGTTTTGATTGTATCCGGTCTGATTTGGGATCCACGTTGCTTGGTTTACGTTGGATGTTCTTCATGTTCTAGATTTTTTCCACATTTAATCTGTTTATTGTCAAAGATTCTTGTGTTTTTGTATATTTTTTTTAAGTTTGATTCATTTTAATTTTTAGTTTTAGTTTTGGTTTAGTTTTCAGGTCAAATCAATAAACTTGTAAACCTTAAAATACATAGGATTCAAAGCCTATAACCTACGGTCAATATACAAACATGCATATATACTGTTTTTGTCAATCTAAAAGCTCATTCATCATTTAAAAACATCAAAGTAACCTGTATGAACTTCCAAAATCGAATAAAAACACCTGAATGGCCAACCAGTGATATATGTCCCATTTTTGCCTATAATAATCAAACCATAACATATGCTTTCTATGCATCAAGAACAAGAATTTGAACATCAAAAGCATATCATTAATCATCTATTAAACATCATAAAACACCAGATTAACAATAAGAACAAATAATCATATTACAACTTGTATTCAAAGCATCTTGAACATATATGTAAAAACAACTTAAAACATGGTTGAATCAATTCAAAAACATAATGAACAACACTTAAATGACTTAATCGGATCTTAAAATATAAAAGGGAAAGGTATTCTCAATGAGATCTACCTCTCCATCAAGTTGAGTAATATACCATCAATAGACGATTGCAACTAGTTTTTGCCTCTTTTGCTTGATTTGAACAAATTCTAGTAGCCCCTTCCAAGTACCTTTTGATCTCCTTCTTCACAATATCCTCTTCTCTTTTTTTTTTCTCCTTTTTTTCTTATCGTTTGATTGGTTTTCTCTTAATGTTTCTTCTCTTTTTCATGGCTTTTTCATATCTCTAGTTCCTATTTCAAGCTTCAAAATAGAAAACCATTTGTGAGTCTGAAGGTGGTTTTCAAAAACTAGATCATAAAAGATTCTTTCCCATTTTACCTCTGATTTGTTAGGGGACCACTCTACTCTCCTCTTTTTCTTCTTCTCTTTTCCCTCTTCTTGGACTTCTATCAAACTCTTGGAACTTCTAGAAAAAGTTGGGAACTTTATAGTTGAAACTTGGCAAAAAAATGGTTGATTAGAGGTGATCCTTTCATGAATTAATCGTGGCAAATAAGAGGTTAATGAAGCCAACCAAGCCATAGATCTTGTAGGAGGGATTCTAGTCTTCAACTAGGATCAAACCATGCTTGATTTAGTGGTCTGTAGCCTTCCCACCGTTGATTCAAAGTTGGGTGTAACATTGTCGAATTTTACTGAACCAGATAAAGCTGTATTAGGACAAGATGTTGAAGGCTTCCATGTGGCAGGTGAGGTACAAACATTGTGAAAAATGACTTAACCTTGTAAAGGGGGAGCTTCTCTATCGAATGATGGTTTCTGTTTGTCTAGTGGTGGCCAGAGTTGCCATGATTGTTGCCTAGAAGAGTGGTCACGATCAGCCAAAATGGGAGAACCCTGACCAAAACGACGTTGTTTTCCTTAAACCGTTAAAATTAGGGATTTAATAATTGGGATTAGACAATCTCCAATTTAGTCTTTAGTCTTTTAATTTAAGCTCAAATGTTCTTAATAGAGACAAAATCTATTAATTTTATGCAACTAGGCTCCTGCTAAACATCAAGTGAGACCTTTCAAGTCTGACGCCTTTTTCAAAGTAGTTTTTGGTTTCTAATATGTTCAATTTAGCCCCAATTAAGCCTTAATCTTTGATTTTCTTCAATTTAGTCCCTGAAAAAGTTTGATACAGTCCCCAATGTTGTGTGCCTTTTGTAGAAAGGTTCTTTGGTCCTGAATTTATTTAGTTTAGCCTTTAATTGACCCCTAAACTTTGATTTTCCTATAATTTCACTCAGGATTTCACTCGATTAAGCTTGTAAAAATTAAATTTGGTTCTCCAAAATTCCAATTTTTTCTTCTCAATTAAGCCCAAATTAGGCTTTCAAACTTAATTTTTCATCAATTAAGTTCTTAATTAAATTAATTTGACCCACCAAAATTAATTTTTCATCAATTAGGCTTCCAAATTTAATTAGGTTCATGATTAAATGAAATCAGCCTATTAAGAATCTAATTAAGTCCTCAAACTTAATTTTTATGCAAATTCATTTAATATTCATTTATGTTAGCCTTGAATTTGGATTTTCTTTCACATTTAGGTCCTTCAAGAGTGAAATTGAGTTTTCAATATTGTCAAAGATCCAGTTTGGTCCCTCTATCTCTCATTTATGCATTTAGATCTCTCTCCAACATGTTCTTGCCAACCATTTTCTACATTTGTTTTTTATTTTTCAACCTTCTTTCTTTTATATTATTATTTTTTATAAAATAAAATGCCCAAAATTAGGTTATGACACTTTTATTTAGCCAAATTTTGTGTTGCTTATTTATGCTGTCTGTTTTTATCATTTCCATTTGTGTCATAGATGTTTCATGTCAAGCTTTTTTACTTTAAAAAAACTTTTTCTTTAATTAACTGTTAGAAATTGAACTCAACCATGTCAAAAGAAAAAAATATTGAATATAGCAATATAAACAACTTAATTACATAAAAACTTGTTTCATCAAGTTTATTTGTATCATTAAATTTTATATTATCTATATCAGTCATTTTGAAATCTTTTCTTAAAAAAAAAGGGCATTCAATTATTGACTTTTTCTTAATTTTATAGTTTATAGAATCAACATTAGAAATAAAAGTCATAATTACTTCTTAATTTATTGATGTGTATGTGAAATATTCAAAGTTTCTTTAATATTCTCATGAACTTTAGAAATATCATGTATGTCTTCTCTTTCCCAATTTGACCCAAATCCTCACCTACGTCAAGCATGCTAATTTTAGTATGAAAAAAATCTATATTAGTTACCTTTTTTTTAGACTTGAAAACAATACATGCATCTTAAATTTTAGTCGACTTTGAGTTAACTACTTTGGGGTCATTTCTTCAATCAACTAGTTCCTTATAAGATGATCTGGCTTTTATTTTTTATGCTCGTTATCTAAGAAAACAAATATATCTCTCACCTTATCTATCTCTTACCTTTTCATTTTTGGAATTGAAAAAACTATATGAATTTTTCGTTTTAGTTAGCTTTGAGGTAACTACTTTGAGACCATTTCTTCAATCAACTATTTTCTTATAAGATGATTTGACCTTTATTTTTTTTATACTCATTATCTAAGAGAACAAACTATCTCTCAATAATTTTCTCATATAAAACCAAGACATAATAAGTGACATACCTTATGTGATCAAATCATAATGAATTTTTCTCCACCGAAAAGAAGCTCTACCTTTCAACCTGTTTATGAATAATCTTGCCATCCTTTACTCTAAGATATTCATGTATTTTATAAGTTTATCAAATTTAGCAATCTAATAAAAAAATTCCTCTATCTTTCTATCTCTAATAAAGCTAGGGACATCAGTTTTTAAACATAATTCTTACATCTCATGATAACTTCTTTTAGGCCCATGCGTATTATAATCAACATAATTTTATAGCCTCTGTCAATTTCATTTTCATCAAATTCCTTCAAATAGACAAGTTATCTATATGGAAATGTAGGAACATGTTTGGGGTCTAGTCTGCCCTGAGATAAGTTTCTAGACACATTCCTTTCCTCATCACTATCATTGTTTTCACCTTTCCTTAGCAATTGATACAACACTTAATTATGTTTGCTACTGAACACCTTAACCATTCAAATCTTTGTAATAAGGTTCTTTATACTACCTTTTGAGTCACCATAACATTTTAAAAAGCCTTAATTTTTTTTTTCTATTGAACATGTCAACCAACTTTGATACCATATCCATATCATATAATAGAAAGAAAGAAACCAAGGTTTTATAAACTCTAAAATTATAACTAAACTTTAGAGAAAACTCTGATTTTATAAATATTAAATGTCAATAATTCTTAATTGTTCTAAAAATAAGTTAGGCAATCCTATTTATACTAGTCCTATACCTGAATTCTAGTCCTTATAGGAGAAAAAATCTTTACTGAAAGTAAGATAGCTAATATAGATCCAACTAATATTAAGATTCCTAAATTAAATATATAAACTAGAATCCAAGTAGCATTAAGATTCCTAAATTAAATATATAAACTAGAATCCAAGTAGCATTAAGATTCCTAAATTACATAATAAAAGTAAAATAACAAGGAAAATAAAATAAAAATTCCAAAATAGAAACTCCTAAACCTAATTTGGACATGAAAATGACCTTAGTTGGTTACAGTAAGCTAAATCCTTATAGAATCGATCTTATAGAAGCACTCATAAATTTTAGCTTGGTCCAACAATCGGATTAAAAGTTATGATAATATTTATCAGCAAACTTGTTTGACTCATTCATACTTCTTCTTAGATTTGGACATATCATTATGGCCTATGATTATACATGCTAAATGTTCCATGTTAGTTGATACACATGTCAGTAATGGTATGGATATTTGTAGTACTCATATTAACCTCAAGCTACACTACTACCTTGGCCTTACTATTTAACAATGCAACAAAATCAATCGTTGTAATTGTAAAACGAAACATATATTGAGTCTTATGCTTACTTTATATTTGAACAAGTTAGGATCTACTTGAGATTCAAAGATTTAACACATGTGCCTTGTTTTTTTCATTTAATACTCTTTTCTAGAAACTACTTTTCAAACTTTAGAAATGTTAGTCAATGAAAAGTGGTTTCCAATCAAAGGAAAAAATAAGCCTTTCTTTAAGGAAAATGTTTTCCTCTTCTTAGTTTTGAAAAAAACTTTCATTTTCTTTAACAGAAAATAACCTCATACCCTAAAGTTCCACCTTTCATGAATCAATCTCTTTCTCTCTCTCTCTCTCTCGCCTTTTCTTTTTCCTTTTCTGTTATTAGTAAAATCTTTTTATGTTTTATTTTCTTTTTCCTCTTAGTTTGGATTTTTGAGTTGTGATTGTAATGTGGATCTTGAAATCTTATTAGTTTGAGAAAGACATGGTTATTAGAATTATGTCAAATCATATACTGACATCAACTTTGAAGAGAACACCAAAGTGCAATCTGCTTCAATTGAAAATGATAGTGAAAATGAAAAATTATATAAAGAAAAGAGGCATCTTCCTTTAATACACAAAAAAGGTTAACATAGGAAGAGAAACCATACCTATAAAGATGATGGTGTTGAAAAGTTGTCTAAAAAGGTTGGAGAGGTAACATTAGCACTTCAAAGCTTAAGCAAAAATCAACTTGATGTTAAGAAGCTATATGCAAAAGTGATGAAAATTGATGGTTTTGATGAGATCACTCTTGATAATGTTTTTGATCATTTGGTTTAAAATAAAATTTTGGTAAAAGCATTTATGACAAAAATTACTAACGTGAGAAAAATTTAGGTTCAAAATCTTGTGAAACAATGCTATTATAAGTCTGGATGCTAAGATAGTTTTACTAGGATAAGAAAATCAATATTTGTTATTTGACAAGTATATTTATGTTTGTTATTTGGTTAAGTATTGTTTATGTTTTTTAATTTGAACTAATATCTATGAGTATAATATCAAAACTTAATATTGATGCATGGTATGTAAGATTTAAAATGTTTATATTTATTTCTTGATGTTTATCAAATAGTTTAGTTTGTTTAAATTAATTCTAACCAAATAATTTTTTTTTTAAAACAAAGTGGTGGCATTTCTGTTATTATAGACGTGATTCCATACTTGAAGGTCTTCCTTGGCATGTATCGTAATAAATACACCACGATTGATATTACACTTCACAACAATGGATTTGCCTTGTTAAGTTTTACCTATATCTATGTATATATTCCCCTTAATTCGTTGGAGATATTAACTATTATATATGCATGCCACGTATAAATAACTATAGTCTAGTTGATGTCTAACAAGCCATCTACATATGTCAGGTATTTTGTAAAGGTTCATCATTGTTTAATGACATGTCAAGGGAAATAGCAAGACTAATAGAAGAAAGGAAGCTTAGGATGATGCCATGGTTAAAAGCGATCATCCTCCTAAATTTGCCACAGCTTTGACCATTTTTATATTTATGATCATCCTCCTACTAAAAAAATGACTTCTTGTGAGATGTAAATTGAGGCGCCTGTTTTCATGATAATTCATAGTCTATGAGAAGGTTTCTTAAATAAAATATTTATTCACAATAGTTAGGAGCAAATTAGAACCCATTCAAGTTAAGACTTTTAAATAGAATAGGTAGGATTCAATGTACAAATGTTAATTTAAAGGCATCACACTAATTACTCTTTAACTATGGTTTTCCATAAACTAATAGTATAAACTAGTCACTTTTCGCTTCGCCATGGGTCAAGTCAAAATTGTTTTTGATATAAAAAGACAATTATCTTAAACATAGCAAGAAAAATTCTGATTTTGAATTCAAAATTTAAAGCATATGTTTAATAAAATTGACCAAGGCTTCCATACGCCAACAAATGTAAATGATAAGAATCAACAAGCAACACTACAAGATTCATTGCAGGTAGCAATTCAACCAATTACAAGAGCATGAGCCAAGGGGATCAAATAGATATTCAATAGACTGATTCAGGCTAAACAAGCTTCAAGAATTTCTTTTAAGATGGTCAAGTATGAAGTTGAGTTCAAAGAAGAATCAAGCCTTGATCAATATGATCTAAGCAAGAGATGGAGCTGCTTAACTTGTACCAGAGCTTAGTTACACAACTTTATTTTAATGGTTATAACTTTCAATTAGACCATTGGATCGAGCTAAAATTTTGTCAGAAGATTTTAAAGGCCATGTTTTCTATAGGGTTAAATTTTGATTGTTGGTTTTAGAGTTATCACCTTTTGAGTTTGCTTTAGTTAGTATCAGAGCTTGACTTTTAAAATCAAGTTTCATCTATCTATCTTTAAACTCAGTTTTATTCATGTTTTGAGTATTGTTTTTGTTGTTAAGTTCAGTTTTCTCTAAAAATTATCAAACTATAGTTTTGTTGGTGTTCTTGATTTCAGCTTTACCATAATTCCTAGTTTTCTTTGTGTTCTTGATTTTGGCTTCACTTTAATTCCTAGTTTCTTTGTGTTCTTGATTCATCTTTACCCTAATTTCTAGTTTCTTTGTGTTCATGACTTCGACTTTATCCTAATTTTTCTAGCTTGCGGTTTCATTGAAAAAACAAATTTATCTATCAAACTAGTATTCTGCTAATATATATATAAAAAGAGAAAAGTTATATGTTATTTATTTTCTAATGAAATTTATAAAAAGAAAGAAAAGAGGAAAGAAAAAAGAAATCACAAATCATAGTTGTGAAAATTAGTTTATTGTTAGGATTGTGGATTTGAGATCAGTTTGAATTGAAAATGTCAAGTTGATTGAAACTATATTGATTTTGAGTTCTTAAGTTCTTTTCAATTAGCAATCAGTTTGTTTGGATTGATTCTAAATTAAATTCAGATTGTTATTGAATTTAGGTTTGTTTGTTGAGTTTTTCTTATTCCTAGTTTCGTTATCATTTTTCTTAATTGTTATGTCTTTTTGAATCCTTTGGTTGAACATTATAATCTAATTTTTTTTTATTGCTTTTGTTCAATTCCTTTAAAAATTGAAGAGGGGAGCTAATAGGGGTAAAAGGGAAAAAGTGTGAGACGCCAAATTACAAGCGAAACACTAGTAGAGTGACACATCTTTGAGAGTAAACATTAAGGGAGTGTGTGAGGATTATTTACTAGCATTTTTTTCATATTTAAAGATGTCTTCTAAAGTTGAATCATCACATAAGAAGGAGAAGGAGAAGGAGAACACTTATTTTGTATTGCAAGTCATGCAAAAATAATTTGAGATGATGAATGTGTTATTTGGTGAGGTAAAGGATTGAATGGATAGACATAATGTCATGATTGCTAGTTCACAAAAGAGACCATCCCAAATGGTTCTTAATGCCAGAAGGCCAGAAAAATATGCTATCACACTTATAGATGAGTTTGTTGACGAGAATAAGGATAGTGATTTAGATGAATTCGATCAAGCTTTATTCGGCCAAAGAGGTAGAATTTGGCAACATGGTACTTTCGGTGATATGAGGTTTTGACATTTTAGGGATTCTAGCTATAAAGGATTTAGGAGAGATATTAGGTTTTTTGATAATTTGGATAGAAATCTCGAGAGTATTAATATAAAGATTCTTGTTTTTCAAGGGAGGAATGATTTAGAAGCTTACTTAGAGTGAGAAAAGAAAGTGGAGTTTATTTTTTATTATCACAACTATTTGGATTATAAAAAGGTAAAATTAGTTGTGATTGAATTTATTGATTATTTTGTGGGAACAACTTGTTTTGAGTAAGAGACGGAATCATGATAGGCATATTAATACTTGGGACTAGATGAAGGCGATAATGAGGAGGCGATTTGTTTCTAGTTAGTATTATTAGGATTTGTATTAGAAACTGAAAAGCTTAACTCGAAGTTCTAAAAGTGTAGAGGACCACCATAAAGAGATAGATGTAGCTATGATTCAAGTGAATGTAAATGAGAATAAAGAAGCTAGCATGGCTAGATTCTTGAATGGTTTGAACCATGGGATAACGAATGGTGTGGAGTTACAACACTATATGAACTTAGAAGACATGGTGCATATGGATACAAAGGTAGAGTGATAACTCAAAAGAAAAGGTAGTTCACGACAAGTTTAAAATTTAGGTTCTTTTTCATCATGGAGGCTGAATTAGAAGAATGATGAGAATGCCCAAACTAAGCTAAATGTGAGTAGTAAAACTGAGACAACTAAGGTTAAGAAATAGTTCCCTACCAATATTTAAGGTAAATATAATTCTCGACCACCTCATAATCATTATCTTAAATGTTTTTATTGTTTGGGAGTAAGTGATATAACATCACAATGTCCAAATAAAAGAGTGATGATTTTGTGTGATAATAGAGAGGTTGAAATTGAAAATGACGATAATTATGAGAAGATGTCACCACTTGAGGATGATAGTGCTGATGATGTAGAGTATATGGTTGAGGGTGAGTCACTTGTGGTTAGGCGTGCATTGAAGGATGATTTGGAGCAGTGAAGAGAGAATATTTCTCATATAAGATGTCACATCAGTAATAAGGTAAGTAGAATAATTACAAATAAATGAATTTATGTTAATATAACTAGTAATACTCCTATATAAAAGTTAAATTTTCCTACTACAAAACACCGTACACTATATAAGTTGCATTGGTTTAATGAATATAAGGAAATAACTGTGAATAAACAAGTTTTAATTTCTTTTCCAATTAGAAGGTATAATGATGATATATTGTGTGATTTTTTTTCTATGCATATGGGTCATATACTATTAGGTAGGTTATGGAAATTTGATTGGAAGGTTATTCATAATAAGTTCAAGAATAACTATTTATTTATAAAAGATGGGAAAATCCATCACCCTTGTATCGTCAACCTGAAGACAAATGTATGAAGAATAATTAAAATTAAAAGGAGAGAATAAGGTCGAGACGAGAGAAAAGAGAGATTCAATGTAGGGAAGTAAAAAAAAAACAATTGGCCAAGAATAGTGAGAGGAGAGAAAAATAAAAATTGGACGAGAGGAATGAAAAAAAAAAAAAAGAGTAGTAAAAGGATAGACAAGAGAGAGGGGGCTATGTGAAAAGAAAGGAAATGAGAGTTTTGAGGGAAAAATAAATAGGCATAAGAGTTTTTATGCAAAAAAGAGTGATATCAAGAGTACCTTTTATACTAAGGAGCTTATATTTATACTTTTTATATAAAGAGACATGTTTTACCGCTAACGATCTTGGTTATTCTCTTCCTAGCGTTGTTGTTTCTTTGTTACAATTATATGAAGATGTATTCCTCGATGATTTCTTAATGATTTACCACCAGTAAGAGAAATAAAACATCAAATTGATCTTGTACTTGGAGTTGTAATTCCTAACCGACTAACCTATACAAGTAATCCATATAAGATAAAAGAGCTTTAACGGCAAGTTAAGGAGTTGATGTTTAAGGAGTACTTGAGAGAAAGCATGAGTCCATGTGTGGTACCAGTGCTTTTTGTGCTGAAAAGGGATGTATCTTAAAGGGTGTGTGTGGATTACCGAGTTATCAACAATATTACGATAAAGTATAGAGATCCAATTCCTAGGCCATATGACATGTTAGATAAATTGCATGGTTCATTTATCTTTGTGAAAATTAATTTGAAAGATGGATATCATCAAATTAGAATAAAAGAAAGAGATGAATAAAAAACTATTTTTAAGACTAAATATGAGTTATATTAATGGTTGAGTGTGTCATTTGGTCTCATTAATATACAACTCATTTATAAGATTAATGAATCATGTTTTGCATGTATTTATATTTATAGACAAAATCTTTATAGTCTATCTTGATAATATCTTAGCATACAATGAAGCTTAAAGGAGCATATCAATCATTTGCATTGTGCACTTGGTGTTTTAAGGAATGAGAAATTATATGCCAACTTAAAAAGTGTACCTTTTGCATTAATTAAGTTGTTTTTCTTGGATAAGTTAGTGGAAAATGTATAGAAATGTTGAAGAAACTCTAAAAGAGTGTTCGACATCAAACAAAAAAGAAAAATAAACAATATGCATATAAAGCTAACAAAGGTCGTATGCGTTTTATCTTTAAACCTAGTGATTGAGTTTGGGTTTATATAAGTAAGGAAAGATTTTTAGCCCATAGGCGATCTAAGTTGCATCCTGGAGGGGATGATCTATTCCAAATCCTTTAATGGATTAATGACATGAAGTTCGAACTTGCAGATGAGTATAATATTAGTGCTATATTTAATGTTTCTAATCTTATCCTTTTGATGTAGGTGACGATTTAAGATCAAATTCTTTTAAGGAGAGAGGGAATGATGAGAACCAATAAGCAAAACCACATGATTCATTGCATATGCCGATTGGACCAATTACAAGGATAAATGCCAAGAGGATTAAAGAGGCATCAAACATAAAGTTGAGTTCAAAGGAGGATCAAGCCTTGATTAATGTGATACAAGCAAGAGATGAGTCTACTTAACATGTACTAGAGCTTGACTATATCACTTTATGTTAATAGTCATAATGTTCAATCTAACCACTCTATTTCATATAGGGTTAAAAATTTTATAGCAATCAGACATCGAAAAGGCCTTCCAATAAGTTCTAGAAGTTGTTATATGGGTTGAGCTTTATTTATTAAGACTTGGACTTTGTTATTTTATTTTAGAAATAATATTAAAGAGGATTTCTCTTGCTTATGGTTCTTCATTAAACTATTCATAACTTATCAACGATTGTTTTCTTTATGGCATTCAACCCTCGTACCTTTGGTTCTTGGTTTATTATAATCAACAGATCAGTGTTTTCATCCAATAACTATTGTTCTTTGGTTCAAGTAATCAATAAGTTCGGTTCTATTCAACTTGATTGTAACTTTCTTAGGTTAGGATTTAATCTTAATCATAGGTTCTTAGTTTCTTAACCTTCGGGTTTGTATCAGTAAACACTATCAAAATGCTATTTTGTTTTTTTAACCAAATACCAATTCAAGAATATGAGAAATCAACTTAGATCGAGACACCTGATCTTGTTCCATAAGAAGCCATAAAAGTTTTATTTATTTATTTATCTAGTGATATTTTTTATATATAATAAGAGAAATAATTTAAATTTTATTGAAACAAAATAATTTTCTAATATAAACTCTCCTCTTTTTTTTTATTATTGTTCTATGCCATTTATTTAATAAAAATCAAAAGTAATCACCACAAACATAAAAAAAAAAAAAAACTTTAAGGTTGTAAAACAAGGATAAAAAGATATTTGTCTAATTAAAACTTTTTTTTTAATCTTATCAAATCATGTGGGTCAACCCGAAGGCTCCTGGACTCAGCTCTTTACTTAGCATGAGTTTCAAATTAAATCATATAAGAGTTGAACTAATGTGACCCAGATGATTTGGAGGGTCCAACCATGACCCAGTCGACCTAGTCAAAACCAAGTTTGACTAAAATAATTATAGACCATCGTTATTTTAATTATTTCTAAACATTAACATGATGTTTTAGGTGGATCCAGGTCTTCAATTGTAGCCTAGCTGACTTGGTGGACCAAGCCAAGATCGATTTGCTTTAAAAATAAATAAATTAAAACATATCAATCTAACATTTCTTATAAGAAATATACTCGGACAAAAATATTTTAAATAGACTCGGGTTAACCTGTCAAATTCGTAACTTATATCATAAACCCTTATTGGGTTTAATAGCCTTATCTTTTGAAATTTAATTTTTTGTATAATTGAACGATTAACAATCTAAAAAACATAAGGGAAGTTCTTAATCAAAATTTAAAGAAATAAATTAATGCAACCTAAAAAATACATATAAAAGGAGAGTTTGAATTAAAATTTTAAAGAAAAAACTAAAAAAAAGGTTAGGGATTTTGGGCTTATCAAGAACCCTAAAATCCTAGACATGTTTGGGCCTAAAAACCCAGACATTGATTTCTTCTTCTTCTTTTTTTTTTTTTTTGCATCCATCTTTTTTTTTTTAAAGAAAAATAATTAGATAAAACATCATCTACAATAGCATAAGACGCATCTTCTAGAAACCTAATTTTCAACTAAATTTTCATCTAAAAACATCTAAAAAAACACTTTAAATGCTTTTAAAAAAAATCCAGTTGCGGTCTTTAACTTGAAAAAAAGCAGTCTCAAAATGAACCCAATTATGAAAACTTTTGAGCCTCGATCTATTTTTTTAGGCAAGATGAACGTAAAAAAATTCCTTAATTGAACTTTTTTTTTGTTAAAATTAACTCGTTTACATTAAGATCAACTTTTATTGTGGTTGGAATGGGGCCAAACCAATAACTCTCTTTCCTTCATATGTTTTTAATGACTTTCTCTTTTCTTTTTCAAACTAAGGATTGAGATGAGACAAAAATAAAGTCTTGAATCAAAACATAAAATCCCCAAACTAAAGGGACCAAAAAGAAAATGTAACTTAATTTTCGGTAAGAAAAACTTATGTTTTTTCATATAGCCAAGTCTCAAATTTGTTTTCTAAGAAAATCTTATGTTTTTATGAGAATTCATGTCATTTATGTTTCAATGTTTTTTTAATTAAATCCTAAAATAAAAAAATGAAATTAAAAATAAAGGGCATGCTCACTTATAAATGAAAATGACAAATTATGCTTGATTTTTTTTTTTTACTGATACTGAAATGAAATGAGATTGAGTGAAATTAATGTCTTAGTATTTTTTTTTTTCTAATCTTTTAGTGCTAAATAAACATTTTGCTTGTCAATTTTAGACATTCATTATCTCCTCAAGGCTTATTTGGCCATTTTATGTTATTTTGATAAAACAAAAATTCAACTCAATTTCTAAAGGTCAAATAAAAGATTTTTAACAAAAAATAAAAAGTGAAAATACAAAATAAAATAAAATAAAGGGTGGAAAGTGTAAAATTTTCAAAACACATGTAAAGACACTCAAAATAGAAAAAGAAGAGTTTACTATTCTTGATTAAGGACTTTTATCTATTATAAGATTTTTCATTCATATTTACATTCAATTTTTGCATTTTGTATATGAAATGCTGTCTCTTTTTTTAGAGAACTTATCCTTTTTTGTTAATTGATTATAACAAAAATTAATTAAAAAATCAAAATAATTTAAAGGTAAAATGAAAATAAAGAAGAGTTGGAGTATAAAGTTAATATTACTCCAAAAGATTAACCAAAACTAATATATAGCAAATCCAAATAGACATAGATTGCCAAGAAACTTCAAAGTCCCTACAATCAGGCCGAGTCAGCTCATTTTAAAAATAGAAAAACTCAAATGTGAGGTTGAAACCACTTATTTTGCATGAACAAATGTACGATTGAGAATTTTTCTAGGAAATATTTTTGGCGATTCAGCTTAAAACAACAGATGTTATAATGTCCAACACAAACCAAGTCATTGGATAATTCACCACAAATAAATCAATTGCAAAAATTCATATATATTTTTGAAACATTTTATTTTATTTTTTAATATTTATAATTTTTTTTTATGAAAACATGTTGGGTTCCTA
>Ga0307515_10008775_pt1 | contig 19642 bp, 14 predicted proteins | sample 17_EM_MG_FD_194513 | JGI IMG/M metagenome (GOLD analysis project Ga0307515, IMG submission 194513) | Populus trichocarpa ectomycorrhiza microbial communities from riparian zone in the Pacific Northwest, United States - 17_EM | ecosystem: Host-associated > Plants > Roots > Unclassified | place... | reverse complement strand
AATAAGAGTTAACGTAAGCCTAATAGGAAGCTATATAATTAGGGGCCCTAAATCTATTAGTATAAGTAGCTACTTCCTTATACTCCCTTTATAGGTGATAAAGAATAAGCTTTATACGGTAGAACTTAGGATACTATAGATGGGAACAATCACCGTTATATCACGGAAAGTACGATATAACTTAAGGCCTTACTCTTAGCCGACGCTTATAAGTAGAGTGATTAAAATAAAGTAGAAAATTAAGGAAAGTAATATCCTCTACCCTATCTAGGCGGCGCTTATATTTCTTATAGTCAGACAGTCCGCACCCTCTTAGTTGCCTATTATTAAGCTTATACGCAGCGCTTTAATTATCCTCCTAATAGTAGTCTAAAGTTACTACATTCCTAGAGCCTTTATAAAGGGGAATATTAAGAAGCAGATAGTATACCTCCTGCGCTAACTAATCGCGTTTAGTAATAAGCTTATTTATAAACCTAACCACAACCAAACTAAAGGCATAAAGGCTATTAGCGTGCGGCTATACTAATTAGAGTAACTCCTAGTAGGAAGTTAACTTCTTCTCTTCCTTACTGCAATATTTGCCTATATAGTTAACTATTACTAATATGCTTATAGCGGGTGACGTATTAATATTCGCCATCCACGCTAATATTATAGCTGTATTATAACTATTAAGAAGCTTATTATTACGCTATAGATAGAACGTCCAGTAATATAGATTTTAATCCTTTAATATAGCAGCCTTATTACGGAGAGACCGTAGAAAATAGAAGCAGCACTCCTTTGCTCTAGTAGAGCCTTTCTTTAATCTTAAGCAGTAAGATTTAGTATAATTGCGGTGCCGTTAAAATTAATTAAAGTAGGCAGTAAGAAGCTTACTAGTATTAAGCTATTCTTTATAGCTTAGAGTAGAAGGATATTAGAGATTAGGAGGCCTTAATTAATTAGAATTAATTACAGATATAAAAGTAGCCCAGTACTCAGCAAAAGCCGCCCTTAATTTAATAGCTAACGGATCTAGCCTTAGGGCTGTTAAACTTCATAAGAAGCTATATATATAGCCGCTGCCTTATACCTACCACTTATATCGGGACCAAAAGTTAGTGCCATTAAATAGGCCTATAAGCACGTGCTTCCTAAATAGATTGAAGCGGCGATACAGCTAGTAAGTAGCAATATGCGGATTATTGTTAAGATTTTAAGAAGTAATCCGGTAGCGCTAAGCCTTATTAGCAGCCTTATATTTATTAAATAGAGGCATATAAGAGTGTAGATTATGCTAATGTAGATTAGCAGCGCTAAGTGTAAAGAATAGAGACCCGCTCTTAATATTCTTAGTATAAGCTATAAGCTTATTTCTCTTCTACCTCTAGTAAGGTTTAGTACCCTTAAGGCTTTATATATACCGTATAATCTTGTTTAGTAACTAGCCACCCCTATTGCCATTTATAACATTACTAAGCTTATCTAAAGATAGACTATTCTTATTTAATCGGCTATAAAGAAAACGGGTGGCGTTAAGGGCTTACTTTCTTATAATCCGATTAAACACGTAGTAGCGAAATAAGAGGTAGCGGCTAAACCGACTGTCCTAATACTTAAGTATATACTTGGCGTATGTAGCTAGGGTAACCGTATAGCTTTATAGCATATTAAAATCGGCTTTACTATAAGGAAATAGGGTAGAAAAGGCGCCGCGTATAACAAAACTAGCTGATCGCTTAGAGAGAGGTGTTTGTCGTATAGTAGGAACCTCTAGGCCCGCTTATAGGTCTTGTTAGTGTTAAACCTTATGACCTAAAAGCTCTAATTTAGTAAGGTTAGGCACTAGATTAGGAACTAAAGTATTTAGTACATCGTCATTAAATTCGCCGTTTAGTATATTACTGCTAAGCTTGGTAGGCAGAGGATTAATAGCAGGAGGACGTTATATAGGAGTAGTAGGGTAAGCCATCAGGTCACTAGAATTAGACTTTAACTCGTTAATATAAGGTAGCTAATCTAATATAGAGCCATTTTTGGGTAAGCTAGTAAGCCGGGTGCTATATATTTTAACGTCATAATAATTAGGATAATTGACCTTTAGAAAGTAAAGCCACTATGCTATAGTAAAGCGCCTTATAGTATACTGCTTAGTAAACCACCGACTTAGGTATTTACTATCCTTTACTGCCGTAGGCCTTACGACCAGTATATTGAGTTTAGTAGGTAGCCATAGTAGCTACCTCTAAGTCTTTAGTATGTTCTGGCCAAAGCAGTAAATATAGCTAGTATAGCGATATTGCTGGCCGCGTATACGCACAACTTGTAGATAAACGTATACGCGCGCAATTAGAAGCTCCTCTACTGCGGTAAGTATAGGTAGGAAGCTAGGAACAGGCCCTAGATTAAGCTTATTACTTTCACTAAATAGGGGAAAAAGGGTTAGATCCTTAAGGCTATTAGCGTCCTTAATATAGGCTTTATATACACCTATATTATCACCCTCCGTAGCTAGGCATATTTGGAACTACCACTCCTTGCAACAACTGTACGTCTCCATATATTTAGCCTATAGTATACTCCTAAACTTCTTAATTCGCTCCTAATTAACAGCCGAAATAGGTAGTAGTATAGCCGTAGTTAGAGTAGGTATTGGCGGTAGAGTAGGTATAGAAGCTAGTTCTAGTAAGGACGTATTTAGGCTATTTTAAGTGCCTCTTTTGCTGCATGGAGCTTCGTCTATAGTATATAGTGGAGGAGTAGGCGAGTGAGCTTCACCCTACCAATCGAGAATACGGTGCTCCCGTTATATTGCCCTAATTATCTTCCGCCGTTAAGCTATTTTAGGTATATCTTAGCTATTCTAACCATAAGGCAAGAAGGCGTTCTTAGGGTTGTTTTTAGGTTAAGCTTTCCACTTTCTTAAAATAGATATAGAGTTCTAGAAAAGTAAGTAGAAGTAAAAGTAATATATAGGGGAAACGTGCCTTTGACTGATATAGCTGGTATAGCTTTAAAAGCTTCTTTAATAGGCCGTTTTTAATAAAGTTAATGCGGGGCTTATAGATATAACACCTAATATACTTAATTATAGTAGGCTCTACTACGCTTATAATATATTTTGGGGTGTTAATTAAGGTGTTAACAAAAAAGGAATACTGAGATATTTTGACGTTCGCAATATTTTGAAGTTCGTCACGTAGATTCTGCCACGACTTACCGCGCGCTACATTTTTTAAACCAATCAAAAGCAGGCTTGGCAAAGTTTGAATTCTAGGACCCGAAAATATAGACCACTCGTACCTCGGGTCAATTATCGGGAGAGGGAAGTTTTCCCGAAAGTCACCTTTTGCTGTGAGTCTCTCCATGCATTCATCGAACATCTGAATATGTGCAAAAATCATGTTCTCCTGAATGGCTATTAGTAGCTTCCATAGTCTGACTTTCTCGGCACTTCCAGTTACACGCTTCCAGCGGGGAAAGCGATTGGCGTATGACAAGTACTTCTCAGGCCTATCTTGAAAGCGGGGAAGGAAGCGCTTCTTTATTCTCTCCAAGAGTTATACATCTAAAACTATTAATGTATTGCGCCAAAGGCCTTTAAATCGACTCACAGGGGTGGTCATTCTCCTCCGGCAGTTACGATGCATTACATTGGCCTCAATGTTACTTGGCAGTGTGAAGCCAATCTCCTCGTGGGCCTATGTGGCCTCTGGCTTTGAGCGTGACTTTGTTCGATCTGTGCGCCTCGCAGTTTCCACTGGCGCAGAAGTGGAAACTCTCCCACTTTCACCTCTATTAAAGCCGTCACGATGTAGTGTGGGAGGACGGTGGCGTGTAGGAGACTCCACAACGCCCCGAACAGATCTATACTGTCTTGGTGCATAGCGCACTGGGCTTAACGGACTTCCGACTACTTAGTGCGGTAAGATTTTTGGGATATGGTACCCTAGTGGCAAGGTGCTGAAACAATGTTCTACAAGCGTAATTTAATGCTGGCTGACGGGGAGATGTTGAAAGAGAGGCGAAGTTTCCTGCAGCACGTCGCTAAACTTGGTGGAGTAAACTTCCGACTGACCATTGATGGAGCTAAAAAGGATGCGAAGAAAGCCTTTGTGCACGATTTGGAGGCTTTGATATAGAAGATGACGTTTAAGAGACCCTATTTGGGAGATGAGGCGGTGAGTATATGTACATGTCGAAAGAGGTTGCTTAGTGAGTCATATATCTAAGACAGGGAAGAGAGAAATCCGAGGGGATAAAAAATCAGGCTTTTTTGTTGATGTATCCGTGGCTATCGAGACCACGTCTGGTCGAAGATGGTACTGATAGTTGGTATATTTGAAAGAGGTGACGCGCGTGATGATAAAATGGTCAAAATTTCAAGGAATGAGGGTATATAATTATTTAAAGGTTTGCTCAGTCTCCCGGGTATCTAGCGTTAGCGGTGCAGATTCACAACGCACTCTTAAGCAGATAGAGCTTTTATTGCAATCTCGCCGCTACATCCCATGGAATCATCAGGCAACACCATCTACAACCCTCTTCAACATCCCGCAAAAGCTTTCATAGAGCACCTGATCCGTGCCTTGTAGCCACCTCACCTGTACATCCTGCTCCGTAACACCAATCTTAAAACCCAAGGCCACCCTTTCGTCTTCTTCCTCATCATTATCTTCATCCATTTCGGTAATATCTGCTTTCTTCATTTCTTCGTCCCGTTTCTTTTTCCTTCTCGCTGATCGTGACCAAACGTTCTGAGCTGCTAAACCGACACCAGCCATATGCTCCTCTTTCCAAATCCAGCGTAGATCGAGCGATTCGAGCTTGTCATTGATGATAGCCACGACTTCCTTCCTATTGTTCTCCGCGATAGGAATGTGGTACTCCGTCGGAAAAGGCAAGATATCATGAGTGAGCAAGCCGCGCCTCGTAATGTCCTGCTTCACATCAGCTGCTTCCGAACCACCGCCAACGAATATTACTTACATTTCTCGGCCGCATATCCCCCCAACTCCACGCAACAGCCCACCGCCTCGTCTTCCCACCAGAATGCAGACAGCAAACCGCCCAGTTTGTGATTCCAACCGTCTTCAGCTTTGCCACCAGCGCAATAGCGCTAGACAGCTTCCCAAACATCGAGCTGTACCATTGTACCTTGTCCCGTAGAACCCTGCTCTCCTCCACCATCCGCAGCACAAACCCTAAATCCCCGCCTGTGGTCACCATCTCGACCTCCGCGCCCGTGCACAAGGCGCTCGGCCTATCTTTCTTCCCTTCGCCGCGCAGCGAGTCGTGCATTTCCTTTACAGACGAGAAGAAGGGCGGGTTGCAGATTGTGAAATCGAGGCGGTCGAGGCCAAGGGCCGAGAGCGGGATGAGCGGGCCCGAGGGCAAAGCCTGCAGGAGGCGCATGCGCGAGCCGAAGTTGTTAGTCTGGATGTTGGTGGTGGCATGGGCGAGGGAGGCGGAGTCGATGTCGGTGCCGCACATGAGCCAGGAGGGGCGGGTGCGGAGGAGAAGAAGGGCGTAGATAGCGGAGGCGCCGGTACCACTAGGAGAGGGTCAGCCGGTGCGAATATTGCGAATGCAAGGGAGGGAAGGAGCTGGACAGCGGCGTCTCACATGTCTAAGCCTGTGACGCGGCGGTTGGGGTTGTAGGCGTCAGTATAGGTGGGGCCGGTTGTGTCAATTAGATCTTGGATCCAGCGGACATAGCTGTAGCTGTGGTAGTTGATTAGATAAGGAGTTGGATAGTCAGTGAGGTGGAAAGGACTTTGAGCTGGGGGGGCGCGGACTCTTCGGAGATACAATCAGAGATAATTATGAAACGGTAAAATCTAACGTCCATGATAGAGGGAAACGCGCGCTTAGATCCACTTGAGATCATTGATAACAGAAGAAATAATATTATAAGCGGCCCAGAGAGTAGTAAGACGGGACCAAAGGCAATAATTGAGAATATTTCAAGTAAACGGGGAAGGAGAAGAACTAACCGCACGGGAATCTATAGGGGTTTAGTATTTTAATAGATTTCAACTTCAGGTAAGGACTCCAATAGCACTTACAGGCGGACAAAGTCTGTCTTCTGGAAGATCGATGATGAGATCGAAATCTCGTTTCAAGAGACTTTTCGTCAGTTGTCTAAGAGAGGTCAGTCTGCGTTGTAACTCTATAAAAAATCCCAAGAGACATATAATATAATACTAATAATTTCAATAAAAAGAGAAAGTATGGCAGAGAAACCGGAAAGTTTGAAGCAGAAACGTTTAATCAGAGTGAAAGCTTACTTCACTGCTTGTGGATCGTGGAAGTCCAAAATGCCTTCGTTTGCATTCAGAACCTTAGCAAAGTCTGTATCTTGCAGAGCGAGAGCTTCGAAATCCACATCCTCTTCGTAGTTCGGTAATTTTATTGGTGCATCCATGACATCGCAAGGATATGGTAGTGTGGGAAAGCCCAAAGGTATGAGTGTGAGAGACGGAAAAGTGTGTTGGTTCAGATATTAACTTTGGTTAGCCAAGAACATTCCTTAAATTCCATATCTGATGCAAAGACCATACATCTGAAGTTCCCTCGGCGTTTGTTTTGTGTAGGTGCTCTGGAGCTCCGGACTGATGTGGTGTGAAGTGAGCTTGGACCACTCCACATAGAGCAGCATCATTGAAATGGATCAGATAAACCTTGGGTAACCTGAATCCTCAGAATTTTATAATGCTTTACAGTATAGCATCACCTAATGATATAATACTAATTCTCCCTAATGGGCATTCAATGAATGGAAGATCCATATGAGCTCGTCCAAAACAGCACAAGACTAGCAATGACTACAATTCCTACAGTAGCGCCAATTTGTGTCCGTCCACTATGCCTGCACAAATGCAACACCAGCTCCCGATAACTGGCTAAAATAAAACATAAACACTTGTGGAGCTGTCCTATAGCAGCCCATATACGCCAGTCTCCCATCTTTTCAATGATTTACATCCAACCAAACGAGCCATCAAAGACGGTAGCAGTTTCGCCAGTACGCAATTCTTGAAGCCTGGGAATCTTCCCCGGTTTGTAGTATCTAAGCAAAGCCTCCATGTCATCCTCGTCCATCTCGCATAGATCCTCGAGACTCCATGTCTCACAAACTTTGGACATCCTACAAGCTCTTTAGACATGCGTCAAACAAAAACCAATGTTCAACTTACCACTGCATCCTTTTAGGCCCCTCCTCCGGTGCCGGTGCAATCTTTCGAAGCTTCCTTCGCAAAGCTCCGACCTTCTGTATGGCAGCACCGATATTCTCTGGCAATCCAGCAGCAATCTTTCTCCTCACAATATTCGCTAACTTTGGGCCATTCCCATTCGTGCTGACCATAATCTGCAACGGCCCATCTCTATGCACGCTTCCGAAGTAGAAGTCACACTCCGGCGGCACGTCTGCAATATTTGCCGGTATCCGACGCTCTTGGCATAGCTTGTATATTTGTGTAGACACATCGGGGTCGTCCACAGCAGCTAGGACCATGTCTACCCCATCGAGATCAGAGGGCTCAAACTTCCGGTCAATGTAATTCACTTGTTTTTGGTCGATTCGGAAGGCGACTTCATCATTCAGGCCTTCACGAGGCGATACGACGGTGACTTTGGCATCAGCATTGAGCACGTTGACAATACGACCGGCTGCTACCTGACCTTTGTGTCAATTGTCAATACATTTCAGACTTGTAAACAAGATCGGATTTCACTTACATCACCGCCGCCGATAACAAGAACATTTTTATTCTTGACCTGCCAGGCAAGTATTAGAGAGCCGCCACCCTGAATTTCGGGGTATTGTCCCTTCATTGTGAAGGCTGATGTTGAGGAAAAGAAAGTTGGAATATCCACGGAGATAGCAAGCTCCATGTGAAGCTAACTTGTAAGCCAAGCTTTTCAGCCACAGCGGCTCGGTTTTTATGGGCACGGGGAGACACCAATCCAGACGGCAAAAAGGCCACCGATTAGCCTTATTTGACATTACTACACTAAAAGAGCAAATATAAGTACAACTTCTGAATCGTGGATTTTAAAGACGCTATAAGCCCCTAGGATCTCAAACTCGGAAATCCTCCCAAGCCCTGCTAACAGTGCCACAGCTTAATTTAGCTTGACAAGATACCTCCGCGCCTCGGACCATTGCAATTTAACCACTCCCAGGGCACCTCGCCGACAACGAAAGTGACATGACGACCCCCCGAACCACCAACCTCTCGCAGTCATGACCTCGGGCAGGTCCCTTGGTGGAGGGAGAGTTTTGGGCAGTGGGCGAAATGTATCGCCCGCCGTCTCTCCTCTCCCTCCTCCGCAACACGGGCGGAATGTTAGTCTGCTATCACCCTCTGAGAGTTCAGTCTCGTTGAATTCACAGGCCTCAAACAGCCCTGCCTCGACAGCTGAGACGCAAGACATTATCTCCAAAGTATCCTTGGATAATGCAGACAGTGCAGCGGCAGCTTCGGCGAGCTCGAGACTCGTATGCCCGATATGCAACGAAGAGATGGTATGCAACCCCCATTCTGTACTCACTTGTTCATGGACTGCTGCTAAGTATACATTCTAGGTGACGCTATTGCAGTTGAATAGGTAGAGAATTCCTAAAACCCTCGCGACACTCTTCGCATAGTCTGACATAAAGATAGACACATAGACGACGTACACCAGAATCTCGAGGAAGTTGAGCAGGACGAAGTGAAGACATGGCTCAAGACGCAAATGGTCAAGGCGAAGAAATTTCAGCCACTCGCCGTTCTCAATCAGAAGCTCAAAGGCCTTGATGTCTTCGAATCAAACGATGCCCCCGCGCCGCCCTCAAACCCCGCCAGCAGCCACTCGACTCCAGAACCGCCCCCACCTAGACGAGACCCTGACGAGGAGGTTACGAGAGCACATTGGCAACGGCCAGGATACCGAGATGTATGCTCTGACCCAATTTGTGGAAGGCCTATCGGTGGAACGACCTTGGGTGGAACGAATGGGAGTATCAATTGCAGGAAATGTGGTAGACTGTTCTGTGAGGACCATACTATGTACCAAATGAAATTGTCACGATCAGCCGAACATGAACCGGTTCGAGGATTCTGGTGTAGGGTGTGTGAAACTTGTTATAAGTCAAGGGAGGGGTACAACGATCACAACGGTACGATAGGCATGGATGGCTTGAAGGGTTTGATGCTGATGTTTTGTAGGCGTTGAGAGAAATCACTTTGAGGAATTTGCAAGTATACGGAGAAAGACTGTGGATAAAGAGTATTTGGAAGTTAGTCGATTGGAAAAGCGCTTAACCAAGCTCACCCAACTTCTCGCAAATCTACCCCCCGATCAAGGCTCAGGAAGTGGGAGTCTGCTTTGGCCCTTGTCTGGAGCAAAGTCACAACAAAAGGCTCTTGAGCAATCTATCATCACATGGGAAGAAGATGCCAAAGTCTCCAACTGTCCATTTTGTCAGCAGGAGTTTTCCACTTACTCTTTCAGAAGGCATCATTGTCGGTTATGTGGTAGAGTGGTTTGTGGCGATTTGCGTACGGGATGCTCAACGGAGATTGGCTTGAATGTAGCTGCGGGTGAGTGCAGCTGTTTCTACTTCATGCACCCAGGCAACTAACGAGTAATTAGGCACTAACAGGAACTCGGAGAAAGGCAGTAACCAAGTCAGTATTGATGTCCGAATGTGCAAAGACTGCAAACATACATTATTTAGTAAGAGTGACTTCGCAAGAGAGTTTGCACAGAGGCCTCCAGATCAACGAGCGTACGAGAACTTAGCACAATTCGAACGAGGCATTCGTCTACTACTTCCGAGATTCCAAAAGTTACTCCTCGCATTGCAGTTCGTTCATCAACTTAAATTTTCCATAACGTCGCACGACTAACTAATCCTAGGGACCCGGACAAACCTCCAACAACGCAGCAACTCCAGGACGCAACAAAAGTACGAAAGCGCCTAATGGACGCTTTTGCCCAATTCGATACCGCGGCTCGCAGGATCCGCGACTTCCCCACTGAATCACCAACACAGAAACGTCTTCAAAAAGCAGTCTACCAGCAAGCCTACAACTTCCTCAGCCTCCACATGCTTCCACTCCGTACCCTACCGAAGATCCTCAAACACGCCGCGCCTCATGGTAATCCGAATGGAAGAGGCTCACCTGCTCTAAATGGCCGCCCTGCTGGTGGTGCTCTTGCCGCAATCAAATACAACGACATCGAAGCTGGCAGTGTTGTGAGCAGCAGCAGTGCTGTTTCAGTCATGGAAGCTGAAGAGAAAGAGCTAAGAGAAAGGCTCATTGTGCTAGAAGAGCAGAAGTTCTTTGTTACGGAAATGATTGCGGATGCGAACAAGCACCGAAAATTCGACGAGGTTGGGAGCCTAGCACAGAATGTGGAGGACCTGAGTAAAGAGATTGACCAGATCAATGGCCAGCTAAATCAGCTAGATTTTGCTGCTGCGTATCAGAATGATGTGGTCAGTCCACCATCAGTAACATGAAAATGAAGAGGTTCTGGACTCGACCATCTCTAGTTCACAAAATGGAGCGGGGTTCCTATCCGCTCCCATCAGAGCCATGAAGAGCCGTGCTCGATGGTTATGAAAATGAATTAAGATATTACCATGTCAACGCCAATGGCAAATTTGGCTCATATTCCCAGGGGGTTATTTTAGGGGGCCTTGGGCATGGATGTTTTGGCTAGAAGCTGCCGGGGCTACAGACTAGCTCTGATACACAGCCTCATCACCGCCACACTTTCCACCGATTAGATAAGGTATAGACACCGCTCGGTGAAGCAAGTCATCAGACACGGAAATCTGCTATGATGTTCCAGTGAGCGGTTCCCCGAGGACCGAGGGATGTGTCTTTATATTATATTAGCAGGGATAGCAGCCTCAGTGGATTTGTTGATAACGGTCTTTAAGAGGATCGTGCGGCGCCTGGACTGAGTAACACAGTCGGTCAGGATATAATTACACTGAACGGAATACTCGATGAATAGCTGGAATGAGCAGCACACGATGCTACGAATCTATGAATGCTTGAATATTAAATGCTAGTCCCAATTCGCCTGAGGCATGGTGCGAGAATTCATCCGACTTCCTATCGGATGACACTGCAGCTGACCTCGCGGCAAGGCGCGCAGCCAAGCACGTATCCACCTCGCATTTAGATTTCTACTCACCTCATGTCTCCAGATGGGTAATGCAGCGACTCAGCTATAAACCTTATTTGGACGTCCTATCTACTCACTCCTACATCGTAAGATTACAGTGCAATGTCTGTTCCTTTCCCGTCCGGGTTTCCCATAGCTACTGCAAACATATTACCGAGCATTATTCATTAGCATTATCTCATACCGCTCGTGCGCTAAGCTTCATGCGTCCCGCGCGTTTCTAGCGACGCCTCCTATGCCTTTACACAGGACTTTTGAGTAACGATGGGCAGGTGCTGCAGAGTCTGCCATCCGGGCTACGTCACATTCTCAACGAGCCTCCTCCACCACCCACCTAATGACCTCCATCTTGCTCATTTCTTTACCACAGTGGAAGTCGCATCGCTAGCTAACCTAATTAAGGAGAAATACTTCCTTAAAGTAGATTAGCTATACTCTATTATTACTAATAGGGGTAGCGTCTTTATAAGCTAATACTAGTCGGACCTATGCTTTTATTTAAAAATAGACCACTATTATAGTATAGCTTTCTATCTATAGATGGATAGGTAAATAGAGCGCTATAACTAGGAACTAGAGTCTTATCTATAAATATATTTAAGCTACTAGCAAGATAATTAGTATAAGCTACTTCCGTATACGGAATACGCTTATAACTTAAAGTAGTATTTATCGCATTAGTATATACCAATCTGGATTACCTATAGCGCCTAACTATTAGGGTTTAATAGTATACCTAATAATTACTAGCTAAGGCCGTATAATTAATTATAGGATCCTATTAGAAAGTTTAAAGATATCTACTAGAGAGTATAAAGATACCTTAAGGAATAGAAGGAGTAATAGAAGTATATAAAGTAGAGCCTATAAGATACCTAAGAGTAGTAGAGACTTTAGTATAACTATAAATACTAGGATAAGTATTTTAGAGTAAGTAATAAGGTTCTATTACATTTAATAAATATTAAAAACCGTTAACTATTAAAGAAGCTTAATATAAGATACCTAGGTCCCTTCTAAATTAAGGAATAAATTAGTAAGCTAGCCTACTATATCTAGCTACCCCTATCTATAGCCTATATATATCTAGTATTTTATATAAACTTACTAAAAGTATAGTATAGACTACCGCCGGAAAAGAACTTCTAACTAGGCCTAATTAAATACCCTAAGGTAGTAGGCGAGCGGTATAAGGTTAAAGCTATACTATACTATAAGCCTATTAAGAATAAGCTTTAATATAAAGTTGAATGGCTAGGCTAGGCTACTAAAGATTCTATATAGGAACTAGAGGATTACCTTAATTATTATAAAGATATTCTAAAAGAATATTAGGACTAAGGTCCACAATTTACAAATTATAGAAAGCGCTCTAATACTATAGTATTATTGCAACCTATAAAGAAAGCTTATAGTAGGCTATAAGAGGCCTAAAAGAGTAAATAGGTTAAACTAAATATAGAATAGATAGGCTCTAGAAACTATAAGGATTAAGGCTACAGCCTAAGGTAGAATAGGTCCTTAGCCTTTTTATATATATAGTATAGAATTAATAGGGCATTTTGCTAGAACTGTATTTCTATTAATTAATCTATACTAGAAATATTATTTTTAGGGCTCCTAGGTCCTTTCTAAAAGCCTTCTAAAGCCTTTTTAAGCACCTTAATTAAGGTCCTTAATTGCTACTATATATAAGAATAAATCCTAAATGCCTAATTTAAAAGGCCACTATGCCTTATCCTTAGGAGTAGGATTAGTATCTATTAGCCCTTTAAGGGATAGTAATAGGAATAAGATCCCTTTATAGGTATATAAGTAGGCATAAAAATAGGGGTAAGATAATAAGGTATAGCTAGGGCAGAGATCCTTAAGCGCTTAATACTAATAAAGCTCTTATAGCGTAAGCTTATAGTTAATAAAGATACGCTTAAGCCTAGAATAAATAGAGATATTAGCTAGCTAGTATAGTCTAGAACTACTAAAACCTTACTATAGTAACTATTAGTTACGTATCTACTAGGTACCTAAAGGGTAACCTACCTAATAATATATTAATAATAATTCATTACTTAACGTCCGATTTGGATCCCTATTCGTTAGGAAAAAATTTACCAGCATTCATTTTTACTTTTTAGCCATTTCAGCATTTCCTAGCATTTCCTAGCATTTCCAGCATTTCCTAGCATTTAGCAGCTAAATGCGGCATTTATTACTAAGTACTAGCATTTAGCGCCAAATGCCGCATTTATAATTAAGTATTAGCATTTAGCTGTATTTATTACTTGTTACGGACGCTTTAAGTACAATACTACGACTACTTGGAGAAGAGTCGAAGGAAGCTAGTTAGTTAATAAGAGCACGGTCTAGGATGGAGCCGGTAAAACTATATAACGAGGAATAGTAGTATAAGTCATATGATGTGCTACGTAAGGAACGTGGAGAACGAACAGAACGTACGTACCTTACGTACCTCACGTATATTACGTATAAGAAGGATTTTATAGGAGTACGGTTGTATATTTAAGGACCCTTAGTCCCTACCTAAATAGTTCCTTCCTTATAGTAATTCTTAGAATACAATTAGAGTTAATCTATTAGGCAACTACTCTACCAGTTATTATTACGTTATTAACTTTACGCATTACCTATATACCTAGCCCATTAATAGAACCCATTATAGTACTTACTATAAGGTTCCGTTACATAATTACTACCTAGTTATAGTATTAAAAGTTAAACAATATGCTACTAAAAGCAGCCACTATAATGCTATTAACGGCGGCAACTACTTTAAGGTTAGGAGGGGACACTAGTATAGCGGACACTAACTTATAGCAACCCGTAACGGTTAAACAGTTGTAGGAAATAATTAACTAGTTAACGGTAAACAATACGGCACTAAAATAAAGGGTTAACGGGATAGGCGCAGTAAAGGTTAAGTTACTATCAATTAAATAATTCTTAGGAAAAAGATTAAAGCTTAAGGGATTCCTTACGTAAATGCACTTTAAGGTAATATAAGAAGGAGTAAAGCTAGTAACACCTATGGATTAAATAGCGTATGCAGGGCTATTCTTAATAGGAAGGGCACTTAAATAGTTTAAACCTTACCTTATAGAGATATAAGCTAACGGAATAACAACTATAAACTAAGAGGTATAGTTTATATTCTTAAGTTAGGATAAATTCGCGGAGCGACTCACGCAGATATTTAAAGATCTAAAGGCAATAACCACGGCAAAAAGAAAGCTTTAAGATATTACGCAGCGAACCTTAGTAATTAAGTATATAACGTAGTTCCAAACGCTAGCAATATAAGTTAAGTGGAATAATAAGGCGCTTATGGCACAGTATAAATAGGGACTTAAGGCTAAAGTCCAGGACGTAATTATCCTAATGGAAGATACGGAAACCCTAAGGAAATTAATAGATTAAGCAATAAAGATTAATAATAGGATTTACTAAAGGGAGCAGACTAAGAGAGGTTAGGATAGAGTTCTATAGTTATATAAGGCGTAGAGTACGCATTAACTAAAGCTAAGTTAGAAACTATGGTATGGCGCAAAGCTAATAGACCTAAGTAGTACTAAGGAAACCTATAAAAGATAGAGTAAGAAACCGTGGAAACTAAGAGGATAAGAATTAGGAGATTAAAGGTCTAGGGAGCAAAGGCTAAATTAGGGATCTTAGCAGCAGAAGACATTTAGGCGAACTCTATAGCAAGAAAAATGGTTTAAAGAGGGAGCTTATATAAATTGCGGAAAATAGGGTTATTTCGCTAGAGATTACAAAAGTGGTTAGAGTTACTATACAATAAAGGGAACTGGACTAGCAGACGGCATATATATATAAAGGGATGATAATGCACTATAAGGAATAAAAGATTATTTAATTAACTATTTTATATTTTACTATAATAACGCGTGCCAAATTTATAAAGACGCCAAGTATAGCGCAGGCTATTAGCTATAGGAACCTAGTTTAGAGAAACTAAGAGCTACCTAAGACTATAAAGAGCAAGACAGGCTCTACAAATGTGATAAAGAGCTAATAGCAACTTTCAGTACAGTGTTAATAAGGCAGTACTTAGAAAGGGACTTTAGGAAAAATCCATTCAGCAATATTAAGAAAGAAGATCTTAAGATATTAGCATTAGAAGTAGAGACTAAGACCGCCACAGAGTAAGGTTTAGTAATAGGCATTATAACACCGTTAGATACGGTATCCATCGCTTTATAAGATAGTAGGAAGAGTATCTTACAAAGATTAAGCAAGCAGACAACTGCTAGTGCTAATTTACCACTTAATAAAGGCAAAAGGCTAAAGGCTTAAGATTCTTAGGATGAGATAAAAGGGATCTAAGATTCCATAGATAGGATAAGGATAGCTTAAGAACCCACAACAGACAAAAACCGATAGAGTAGAGCAGCGGCTCAGTTTAGGAATATACAAATAAGCTTAGGACAGAGTTTCCCACAGGTATTAAATTCTTAAGACAAGATAGATAAGATTTAAGACTCTTAAGATAAGATAAGAACACTACGGACGCCTAATTAGACTAAGGCAGGAGCTAAGCTTAAGTTAAAAGCAAGCTTAGGATTAAAAAATCTAAGGGACTAAGAATTTAGAGAACAAATAAGGACACCTATAGGTAAGAGGTAAGGAGCTTCTTTACAGATTAGAGAATCTATAATATAGGCAGCAGTTAGACTAGGAGACAGATATATAGACCCAGAGGACCTACCAGTTAAATATAGTGTTTAGTCTAAAGATTAAAAAGCTAATATTAAGATTAAGAAGTACGAAGACTTTAAGGATCTACTTATAAGACGCGAAAGGAAAGAAACCATAGAGGAGTTCAAAGCAAGAATTACCTTATAGTAAGAGCAGAAACTAAATAAGAGATTAAGTCTACTAGGTCGTATAAGGGATAAAGCACCCATACAAAGAATTACTAATAGGCCAAAAGCGGGCACACTAAGAGCTAAGTGGCTTACTAAACTGGAACAAGAAGAGAATCTAGGGATTCTAACTAGGTTTAAGGAACGACATACTAAAGGTTGTTATAACGCAGTAATAAGAAGATACTTCCTTATAAACGAACCGTATACACTTAAGCAGCTATACTAAAGGTGGTATAGGCAAAGGCATAATAACGAGTAGGAAGATTTCTATATGTGGTTAGATGAGAAAGTTATCTAAAACCACCCAATTATAGAAAAGGCTATAACTCATATTAAGGGAGCCTTAATTATAACGTTAAAAGATCTAAAGAAGTAATTAGAGGACTAGAGAAGCGAAAGGCAAATCTTAGTACCTATAAATAAAGTCGCGACGCTCAGATTAACAAAAGAAAGGTTTAAACTTAAGGATAAAGATAAACTAAGAGTTAACCTAAGACACTAAGCACACTATACACTATTGTAAGAGTATGGTGCAAAAAAGGTGCATATAGGGAAATTTTGCTAGGCGAGAACTTCAAAATTCTAAGTCGTTTTGCGAGGCGTTTTGGTCACGTCTGCGTACACAAGGTACCGCCATAGTAGGACTTCGCGAAAATCGCGAAAATCGAAAGTTCCCTCTATGCACCTTTTTTGCACCATACTCTTAGATAGCGTATATAGATAATACGTGCAGCATATATAGGACACTAAAAGATAAGAATTGGAAATATCCAATAAGAATATATTAGATGGTAAATAAGGCAAAATACCAAAACGCTAAATATATATATGGCTAGCACCTAGTAGAAGTTTAAGAATAAGGGGACTTAATACTTTAACTAGGAAGATTCCTTACGGAAGAATACCTAGATAAATAATAATAGTAGGAATATCTAGAGAACACCTATCTATAGTATATTAAAGATAAAAAGCAAACTAAGTATTAGCCTAAGTTGGACTAAGTACAAATAGGATCTAGTAGCTAATAGTTAGGAAAAGTAGAGGCCTACGGGATTAGAGGGAACTAGTAGTAGAGCCTTAGACCCTTAAAGGAATTTAAAAAAAAATACCTAAATTTACAAGTTAAATAGTAAGATTAGTAGTTTAAAGCACTAATAAATAGTGGAGCAACAAGGAACTATATCTTACTAGCAGTAGTTAAAAGAATAGGGTTACTACACAGAAGAAAGGAGCACCTATATTTATTAGTTATAATTTTAGGAGATCTAATAGCCTATAAAAACGGCATTATTAATCTTAAAACAGGACCTATTTAGTTAACTATTAAAGGAAGATAAATTCAGATATCTTTTAATATCTTACTATTAGGGAAGGATAAAGCGATATTAGGGATGCCTTAGTTACAGGAGTACAATCCAAAGATCAATTAGGTTACAGGTTAGGTCAATATTAGAAATACTTAACGCCACAAGATATAATAATAAGCCAAGTTAGTATAGTACTAAGTTAGAGCAATATATAAAGAAACCAAGAAAGGGTTAGATTATATACTAAAAAGATACTATAAGTACGGCAAAAAACTATAGTCACTAGAAAGTAAAAAGCTGTTAGAGTATATAGCATAGGACTATAAGATAGAATTAGAACCAGAAATAAGTCTAAGGTTCTTTCCAATCTATAAGCTTACTAAAGAGGAAGGTAGAGCATTAAAAGAGTTTATCTAGGAAAACTTACAAAAGGGATACATTAGACCATCGCAATTATTAGCAAGTTATCCAGTACTATTCATCCTAAAGAAAAATGGCAAGCTAAGGCTGTGTATTAACTATAGATAGTTAAACAGCATTACCAGAAAGGATAGGTATTCTTTACCCTTAATTAGCGAAATCTAAGATAGGATAGGTAACGCGCAAATCTTTATAAAGATAGATCTAAGATAGGTATACTATTAGATTAGAATTAAGAAAGGCGACAAATAAAAGGCAGCCTTTAGATTAAAGAAAGGACTATATAAACTATTAGTTATGCAATTCGGGCTTATAAACGTACTAGTAACGTTCTAAAAGTAAATTAACAATATATTAGGAGAGCACTTAGATGAATTTGTTATGGCATACCTTAATAATAATATTATTTACTTAATAACTAAGGAAGAACACGGGGAACACGTTAAATGGGTTTTAAAGAGACTATAAGAAGAACAGATGCTAGTAGCAATTAAAAAATGCGAGTTCTTTACTAAAAAGACAGATTTTATTAGATTTATTATTAAACTAGGCTAACTTAGCATAGATCTAAAGAAGATTAAGGCTATAGTAAATTAGTAGGAACTAGAGAATGTTATATAGTTAAGATTATTTCTAGGGTTTTACAATTACTGCAGAAGGTTTATAGCGCAATAGTTAAAGAATATTAAGTTATTTACGCGGTTAATAAAGAAAGAAGAATTATAGGTATGGGGAAAGGAGTAATAAGAACTATTTAAGGAAGTTAAGAGGTTGTTTACCCAGGAGCCAGTTCTTAAGATCTATTAACTAGGACTAAAAACGGTTATTAAGATAGATGCATTAAACTTTACACTAGGAGTATATTTTATGCAAAAGCATCTAAACGGATAGCATCTAGTAGCATACTATAGTTAAAAGATAACACCACTAGAGTTAAACTATAACATTTACAATAAGGAGTTATTAGGTATAGTTACAGTATTAAAGAAATAGAGAGCATTCTTATAAGGTATAGAGAAACTATTTATAGTTAAAACGGATTATAAGAACCTAATAGGATTCCTAATAATAAAGGAACTTAACTAAAAACAGGTTAGATAGGCGGAGATGCTTACAGAATACTATTTTAAAATTTAGTATACTAAGGGTATAGATAATACACAAGCAGATACTCTAAGTAGAAAGGCTAAACTGTAAAATAATAAGAAGCTATTAGGGGCTTTACTATAAAGAGATACAGATAGATTAATTAGGTATAATTATCCAAAAATTATAACAACTTAAGAAGAATTGGATAAAGTTTATAAGTTACTAGAAAGCTTTTAGGTATAAAGGATTCTAAAAGCATAACTAGAAGATCTATAGTTAGAGATATACAAAAACTAAGAAGCAAAGTACATCCCAAAAAGCATAGCAGAGTAATTTGTAGAAGATTTCTATAAAGGACTAACTTAAGAACATAATAGAGCTATAGGCTTAGTATTAAGACTCTAAGAGGAGTATATTATTAACGGAATCTAGAGGATAGCTAGGAAGGTTACTAGAAAGTGTCTAGATTGCTAAAGGAATAAACTAACGAGGCATAAGCCATATAGAGGGCTACAACCTATTAAAATACTAGAGAGACCATGGGAGGTTATATTATAGGACTTTATTATTAAGTTACTAAAATTAAGAGATCCTATTACTAAACAAGATTATAATACGATCTTAGTAATAGTAGACAAGCTTATAAAGTAGGGATACTTTATAGCGTGTATAGAAGAAATATTAGTAGAAGATATTGCTAGAATCTATATTAAAGAAGTGTTTATAAGGTATAGAGCACTA
>Ga0307515_10008774_pt1 | contig 19643 bp, 23 predicted proteins | sample 17_EM_MG_FD_194513 | JGI IMG/M metagenome (GOLD analysis project Ga0307515, IMG submission 194513) | Populus trichocarpa ectomycorrhiza microbial communities from riparian zone in the Pacific Northwest, United States - 17_EM | ecosystem: Host-associated > Plants > Roots > Unclassified | place... | reverse complement strand
GAACGTCTGGCCCGTGCCCAAAACCGATGGGGGGGCACGATTACCGGCTGTTGCTTGGAAACGCAACCCCGCGTCAACAATCACTCCGTGGCCGACCATACTATCCTTCTCAACGGCACCGGGGATGCCAAGCTCTGTGTTTGGGCATGGAACCAGGCGGATATCCTCTAAGTCGGCGCGGAGAATTTGCCGGCAGAAAAAGTCAAGATCCAAATCGTTCTTATCTAGAGCACCTTTAGCGAGTACAGAATGCAAGTGGTTTATATGTACCCACCATAGCCGAAGGGCTGTTCAATTTCTTCACCTGCGGCCATGAAACCGAGGTAGAGGAATGAAGCCACCGCAATGCCAGGGATAACATAGTCTAGAAAATTAGGTCAGTTTAATGCGTCGACGTTTTCACGGGCTCTTCGCTTACATCCGAATTGCTCGGTAATTTGGAAGGGTAGGAAGAAGAGGTAAAGCCAGACCGTGTGGCGGATGTGCGCACTATACACGAATGGCAGAGGGGTGGTCAAAATCTTCTCAAGAGTCGTCAAACAATCTTCTAGGCCCTGCAACGCTCCGATCATTGGACCCAGGGACATGCCCGGCACTGTCCCCCTGTCTTCGATGGTCGCCAGGTAGCTATCCATTACACCAATAATCTCCAGTGGAAGGGACGATCCACCAACGGGGTCCTTGGAGGAGTTCGCTGCTTCAGCTTGATGTCCCCGTCCCTCTACGAGCAAATGAGTGTGAGAGTCCTCCAGAACGGGTTAGGTAGGGACTTACGTGAAACCCATCGCCCGACTCTCTGAAGGAAAGAGACACCAGGTACTAGAGTCGTGTTAACCTTTTGAATTCTCTGAGAGCGGTCTGGAGGAGTGGCTGGAAGCAGCGGGGCCGTCTCCGTCGCAGCTGGGAACGTGTTATATTGTCCGGTATGAGTCGGAAGACCGTCAATAGAGAGGCGCTGAGGTAGCTGTGTGGGGTTAACGGCGTCTTTGTCGACTTGGAACCAGTGTTGACAGTAAGGGGATATTTCTAATGCAGTCAACAAAGGGTAAAGATCCTCGTAATAAGGGCCTGGTTCGTGGCGGAGGTGATGCTTCAGGGCAAAAGCGAATCTAAGGGAGGCGTTAGGACAAAGTTAAGCCATGGTAAACCCTCGAACCCTTCAATAAGGTCTAAGAAGACCTTTTTTTCCTCAAGGACACGCTCAGCCTCCTCTTTCGTGACCCCGTCTTTGGAAGGTTGCATACGCAGCGGAACGTGGAACCAAACAAGTCGGGCAAGAGTGCGGCTATTTCATGAACGTAAATTTCCACGCCAGTCAAACAGTAGCGTATCTCACGTACCAGTTGCGAACCACGTCCGCCCAAGCAGTGCGACCCATCCAATAGCGCTCATAACTATACTAAATAAGTATACAACAACCTCCAACGAGCTTTCCCACATACCCGCTGACAGCTCGATAGGAGATAACGAAGCCTTGCAACGGAGTCAATTGACCGCGGCTGAGCACAGAAGACATAGAAAGGCGTACCAAGAACCATACCGACTACACTAACCAAGATCTAGTCGAGAGGGTGACAGGTCAGCACCGGGGATCCACGGCACGCGACCTGGGGACGGGGCGAAAAGGGGTCGAGGACTCACCGGCTGGATAGCGAGGTTGTAATGGGTTTCACGAGTAATGACCACGACAGCTGCGGAAGTAAAGTTATTTTAGTCAGCTCGCGACGGAGTTTCGACGACGTGGGAGTGGCCACCTGTGGCGAACAAGGTGTGGACGACTGTGGTCGAACCGGCATCAGCGAGCGAACTTAGGGGATGTAAAGAGGACCGTACGGATAGCTGGCCATATTTTGCGGAGGACCGTGCCAGGACCGAAGGCGAGGTCAAAGAACGAGACAGCGCGTGGCGGAACGCTCGCAACATACACCAAGGTGCGCGAATGGATGAGCTTATGCCTTCCGGTTGACGACCTGGTCGGCGTTGGTTGAGGTGGCATGGTGAGGAAAAACTAATCGTCGAGCGCTAACGGGACCTGGGACTCTTTATTGCCTTGCCCTAACAACGCGTCAAAGTTGCGTCCTCCTCGTGATTGATGTGTGGCATGAAGAGAGAAGTGATCATTCAACCATAATACAAAACAGTCCGTGCGAACGACCCTGTATAGGCGCCATGCAAGCGCCGCAACTCGGTGCTCGTGTGCCCTCCCGGCAGTCTCACAAGGGGGGATGAATAAATTGGGCATCACCATCAGGTCAAACGTGCAGGAGACACCGTAACACCATCCATGGAGTGGCTATGACTCTATACCGCAAGCATATCCTCCCTCATGTCCGGAGCGCTCCTCAGCCGGACAAGCTGAAACCGACCGTCTGGGGAGAGACCGGGTGGATGTACCGGGTCAATTTGAGAGCGCGACCCGGCAGCTAGAAAGGCCGTATCGTCTTTGGTGAATGGCTGGATGATCCGATGCAGAAATGCAGGGTAACGGCTTCGGGGCTTGTACTGTTCCCTCTTCTCTTCCTTGAGTGCCTCGGGGTCATAACGGTTGTGTTGAAAGAGGAGAGCTGGTGATTGGGTATCAGATGGAGTCGCAAGTTGTTCATGACTGGGAGTGGGCAGGCAGTGACCGTTTGGTGAATAAAGATCGGGCGAATATCCAGAATTCCATGGTGACAAAACCGCCGCAGGGGGACTACGCAAAGATAATGCAACTGGTACCAGAGCCGCGTTCTTAATGCTTGGCGATCTCTCGGGAGTAGGCGATGGCGAGTCTGGGACAATCTCAGCCGTGGTAGGCCTACGGAGCTTCGGTACGGCTATAGCGCGCTTCTCTGGGGCAAGCTGTGGGATCGGTAAAGTGGGACTTTCGTTGTGAGCAGTAGGAGGCGATCCAGTACCCATGGCTACGAGATCGTCTGCGGGACGAGGCGATTCCTGAGTAGGCGACTCGGGCTCTTCACGGCTTGATGGCAGCACAATGATACTGACGGTACTTTGACGCCGCCCAGCTGGCGGCGGAGTGAGGCCTGGTGGTCCAAGAGTGGACTGAGGACGTCCCATCAGACTACTCTCAAACATGCTATACGTACTCGCTCTTCTGATCCTGGTTTCTGTATTCTCGCTGACACGGTGGACTGTTTGTACGCGAGTAGAGTGTAGAAAAGGATGATTGGCTACTTCAGCTTTATCGGGGACGCGTAGTATGTCTGAGGGCGATGGGCTCTGAGGTGCGAGCTGGGATTGAGGTCTACTGGATGCAGGCAGGTGGCCATCTCCGGTTGCATTTTCTGGTGTATCAGAGGCACCCTGGACGAGACTATGCGAAGAGAGAAATGCATTGGGCGACTTGAGTGGCAGTGGAGAAAGAACGGGAGACGTAGGGCCTGCTGAACGAATGTCCTCGCTTGACATGATACCGAAAGCGGTCATACCAGGAAGGTGAATCTGTGAGTACGGGACGGGGTCAATCACACCCCCCACGAAGACATCTCGTCGAGGTTCGAGGGAAACGAGCCATGGGGCAGCTTGAACAGCGCGCCGCCGGTGGATTTGGGCTCCAACGAACAGAAGTAGCAGCACGAGGAGGGAAATACCGACGAAAACCATGACGGGTGCGATCACCGCAGCAGTAGAAGCACGCTTGGTCAACATGAGAGGGTCAAGAATGGAGTGGCGAATACAAGGATCGACGCGTCTGAGGTTTAAGGGAATGTGTCTGTAGATATTAGGTGCCGGTTCGATTGTCAGTAACGGCCACCCGTGAGGCAGAGGAGAAGTGGGGCGCACGGCTGGGAGACCAGCGGAAGCTTCGGCTGCGATAGCGAGCACGGAAGCCAAAGAATAGAAGCAAGTAAGATATGAATGTTTCTGCGCGTTGGACGCGTCTTATTTTAAGGTGCTCGAGTGCAAAAGGATGAGTCCAAGTTGCGAACGCGTCATCTCCCCTTTTTGAAGTCGGAACAAGGCAAGTGCGATGAGACACGGTATTTCTCCTTGTAAATATGTGAATCCGCGCGCAGCAGCCAGCGGTCGACTTAAAGGCCTCAAATTTATCTGGGTGACCCTTAATAGCATGACAGAATGATCGAGGTTACGAAGATGAAGTTGCGAAGATGTTTCAAGATGTTTTCTGCTTCACCGCTCCGCTATCAGCACAGATCGATCCACTCGCTTGACCGTATTCATGGGAGAAAACGATACATAGTGACGGTTTTCTATTACTACAAAAAATAACAACGCATCTAGCCTTGTGGAGCGGGAAAGAATTCATATCAAATAAAGAAATTGTTGCCGTACATTTGGAGGGTTTGTTGATTAGAAACCAACTCCGGGTCATGCAGAGGATGAGGGGCGCTTCGTCAGCTCGGTGACGCGTTCGACGCGAGCATATCGTTCCTGTTTGTATTGGCGTGGCAGGAACGTAAGGCCACCGACGTACAAGAGAGGAATCAACTATTTTGATATATTAGCTCTACTGTACCGGTATGCTCAGAGTGTTTGGCTACTTACGATTGCCCAGACGATGAACATGGTGTTGATACGCGTAGAGACCTCCCGCGATTGGGTCTTTGGCCATTCCGTGGTATAACCATTGTGTACCTGGAAGAACGGTTAGCTTAGAATAAGTCATTCAATCAGGTTCAATACTCACCTGCCAGAAGGAACCGCCAATGATGAAAAGACCCAAACAAGCATGGAGATAATTTTGCGGAGGGCGGCGAATCCTATTCTTGTCTTTGATGAAGTGAATAATACCACCAAGACTGCATTGGATGATATAGAGAATGATAAGAGCCAAACCCCATTTCTGTCAACGGCTGTTCGTTAGCCATCGTCCAGACTGTAGAATAAAACGATTTCGCACCTTGTGATCACTGGAGAAGTGGGTTTTGCCTGCTTGCCCAACGACATTGACCCCCAATGCGAATCCAATGGTGATAAGAGCACCAGCGAGCGGCCATTGCAAGATCCAGTGGGTGGGGAACCAAAAGCGTCCGGGGATCCAAGTCCTGGTGAGGCGAACGAAGATCGCCCCGCAGGGAAGAATGAGAAGGAAGGCCGTCGCCATAAATATGGCGTGGGCTACAAGCGCCTTCTGGGCGCTGGTGAGGGGCACATCATCGGTGTCACCCGTGTTACCACTGCCTGTAGTTCCGTTGCCCGTAAAGGACAGCGTCAGAGCCCCCGTATCGTCGTGCTGGGTGATGGTGCTGCTCGAATCTGAGGGGTTTGAAGGTGCTGTCTGGGAGTACGCCCAAACAATACGCGACCCCGACGCAGTAGGAATCTCGAAGGACAAACTCGTTTGTGAGGATGTAGTCGAAGTCTTGTATTGGAGAGCTGTAGCGACGCGGCTGGGATTGGAAACCACTTGAGGCATGACATATTGCGAGGCTTGTCTTTGTGAAAGAATAGCTTTGCCACTCGATGTGTCTCGCCACATTAAGACAATTGGGGTGTTGACCATCTGCGAGCCAAAGCCACTGTTGGAGATGGATGAGGGACAAGCCAACACGGGAGGGTGGGTGAAACGAACACTGCCATCCATCCTACTTGAGACTTATTAACGGTCAACGTGTACTGTGTGGTACTGTTCGTTTGAAGCACGGCAGAAACACACACGGTCTATAAGTCGAGGTGAGTAGGGCGTTCATGGGAACGCGGGGAACCGGGGCCTACGTTACCAGTGCTGCACGTTTGCGCCTGAGCGCCAATGGCGGCTGCTAGTAGAGGAAGAAACAAAAAAGGCGATCTCATCGTGCGAGGCGCTGTGGGGGGGGAAGGAAGAAGGAAGGAAAGGTTGGGTCTGAGGTGGGAAGAGCGTTGTGTGCAAAAAGGGTGTTGCCATTGGACAGTTGATATACGTACCAGGCTATGATGGCGACCGTGGCGCCCGGGACATGCCAAGGGTGGCTCAATTGGCTCTGGTCACTCCCTCCAATCCAGGTAGCCGGTCGTCGGCCTGCGCAGTCGTCAAACGAGCTTGTCGATGAGCTTGGCGACGATTCTCGACCCATCTCATGCGGTCATAGGTGGCTGCTGCTGCTGCTGGAACACGGTAAGGGTATAGGGATGTACCGTATCGCTTACGAATGCGAATGGTCCTGTTGGATCCTGTTGGATCCCGTCCGGTAGTTTCGGGGCGAGTGGCGGCGGTGAGTGGCGGCGGCGGAGCGAGTGGGCTCGTTCTTGCGTTCTTGCGTTCTTGCGTTCTTGCGATACGCGCAGCACCGGTTTTGCGGGGCTGTGGGCTGGGCATAATAATAGATATAATATTATTATTAATAAATTTTCAAATCGTACGACTGATATAAAGACCCAACCATAACGCTGACAATTAACGCTGGTCAACCGTTGGCGTCGAAAATTGGAAATGACGACTAGCCCAATTAGCCCAATTAGCCATTACACTTGATCGTTTACACCTCGATCTCGATTTTACATTACCCCTGAGCTGAGCCTTTCATCCTTCCTCCCCTCCCCCCACTTCAAGCTCCGCTCATACCAACCAATCCCACCAACCCAACCTCCCCCCATGCTCCCACCAGTCTGTTGTCATGCGTACACGGACACGAGCAAGGTCGCATCGCTGACGGGCTGTCAATCGAGTCGGGTCAAGTCTACAGCACCAGGTGCTCCAACTTAACCCCGTCCACCTCTGCGTTCAAGTTGGAAAATGTCGACCACGCCGCCTAAGACAACCAAGAAGGACGACGAACAGACCCAACACATATATAACATCGGTGACATCGTCCTCGGCAAACTGCGCGGCTACCCACCATGGCCTGGACAGGTCGGTATTTCCACCGTTCTCAGCACCACTTACGCTCATCGTCCGCAAACACGCTTCCTATCTCCCATTCACGCGTCTCTCAACATCTTTCAACGCGTCCCCTTCTCTCTCACCCTCCGACGCGTCCTAGGTAATGGATCCTGAAAAAACCTCCGGCGCCGTGCAGAAGGAAAAGCCAAAAGGCAAAATTCCGTTCTACTGCGTCCGCTTCTTCCCTGCTGGTGACTAGTAAGTCCTTCTCTCCCACTATCTTCTCGTTATTCTCACCCACGACCTGTTGGCCAGTTCCTGGCTCGTAGCAAAGGACCTCGCTCCTCTTTCCAAGGATCACATGGACGAGTTCATTAACAAGGACGATAAGAAGAAGACTGCGAGGCTCTTAGACGCTTACAAGACTGCACGGGACCCGCAACAATGGATTGCCGAACAGGATGCTGCTGCTGCTCGTGCACAGCTAGAGGAAGCAAATGCTGAAGTCGACCAACTTGATGACGAGGACGGCGGTAAGAAGGGCGGTAAGAAACGCAGGCGGGATGACACAGGAAAGGGACGCAAGAGGAAGTCCAAGGCCGACGATGATGACGATGACGATGACGAGCCGAAGAAGAAAAAGCGCGTCGCGCCGAAGAAAAAAGCTCCCGACGCCGACGACAAGAAGAGAAAATCAAAGAAAGACCCCAAGGAGGATGAGGAGGACTGTGAGCCTACAATTGATAGAGTGTCCTCGACAGACTGGAATGCTGATTACGCCTCAGCTGCTCTGGCCAACGACGCAGAGGCCGTTAAAATAAAGGAATGGCGCCATAAACTCCAGCGAGCATTCCTTCGCGACGGCCATCCTATTGAGGAAGCCGTACGTCACTTGTACCTTTACTGGTGCAAATTTCAACGCTCCCTTGCAGAGTTTACCAGAATATGACGAAACCTTCCAAGTCATCGAGAACTATGAAGGCCTGACCGTCGAATACTTATCTGTGCGTTTAGCTTTCGTGTTTGTTGTTTATTGTTACTCAATTTCGCAACGTTTTTAGTATTCCAAGATCGGCAAAGTCATGAAGAAGATCTCGCAACTCGGTCCCGAGGCCATTCCAGGCGGGGACCAGTTCAACTTCCGTCAACGGTCTACCGACTTGATTACAAAATGGCACAATATCTTGAACCAGAATCAGGCTCAGAATCAGAAGAAGGACGAGGGTATGGACGTCGATCAGGCAACCCCTGCAAACGGAGCGGAAGAACCGCCGGCAACCAATGGAGCCAACACCTCTGTGATGGAAGGAGACCTCACCGTGATAACGGACGTTGCTTAAGTTGGCACGGGGCCCCCTTTACATCCAGGTAAATCTCACGCCCAGCAGGAAGTAATACTGGGACATGACTGCTATCCTGTCCCTTTCATGCTCACGATCACCTCCCATCCTCCATGCTCCTCCAACACGCCCTTCCGTGTTTCCCTGCCTCCACCGTCGTCGCAACCCCGCGGCCACTGTCTTCGAATTGGCAAGCTGTCGAATAACTAAAATGACGTGTAAATACTATTTCTCGCAAGGCTGTCTTTCCTTGCTGCCATGCTGTTAGTAAAATATGAACACGATACTTGGACTCAACCACTGCCGCTATGACTCTCCGGCTGTGGGCCTTTTCCATACTCCCAGTCGTTTCACTTGCTGCGTCGTCGGCGTCTGTCTATCTCTCACCTTCGCCGGCGTTTGGGTCGTCTGTCCAGGCGGCGGAAGAGCTGTCGCCTTCGCAAGCTGACCTTCTGCTCGCCCACCACCTTGGGCTAGACACTTCGTTACACTTGGACGAGAGCGATGCATGGTGGAATGACGTTGTCGAGCAAGCCGGTGGTCAGGGAGTGCTCGGTCAGGAGCTCATATCCAGCATGAACCGTGATGCTGTTGTTGTTGTAGTCGAGGCGAGGTCCGAGGATCTCTATGGTAATAATACCATCACAGACACTTTTATAAACCACAGGGCTTATTGGCCGTTACAGATCTATTACCCAATTCTCTCCAAGAATCCACCTTCCGATTCCACGCAGACGCATCGTCACTCGATTCGCTAGTCGCAACTTATGCCGCACGCGCATCTCACGCCTATTCTTCCATTTATGCTTCAGCAAACGCGCCCTCCTACACAAACGCAAAAGGGTCTCTGGGCAAGGGACCGCTCGGCTTGTACGACGTCGCGGCAACATCCCCCGCTGCTGAAGCCTTCATGTCAGAATTTTCTACTCTCGCAGATTTCGGCGAGGGCATGCAAGATGTGAGCGACACCGCATTCGGTGCGTTTGCCTTCCACAGTCTCCCGGCTCTCGAGGCAGAATTCGGCCGCGACAGTGAGGAGTACAAAACTGCAGTACTTGCGTTGAAAGCTGCACTTGCTACTGTACGTTTTTTCTTTCTGTGGGTTTGCCCCCATCCTTGGCTTAACATTGGTACCTTGGTTGATAGCCCCCTGTCCGGTCCGCAAACCTGGCTCTCATCTTCCTCGATTCCAAAGAACCTTCTCGCCCTCGTAGTGAGACGACCAATCCTCCCGCTGCCCAGTCCTCTCAAGCTCCTTTCCCAGCCTTCCCGCCCGGCAATGCGCCTATTTACTCCCATAACGTCTGCCATCTTACCGCAGAATCTTGTGTAGATGGTACTTCGGAGTGCTCCGGGCGTGGACAATGTGTCTCCGTGAAGAAGGGACCTAAGACTTGCTTCGTTTGCCAGTGCGCGCTAACGAAGGACTCGAAAAATCGTACGGAGTATTGGTCCGGGAGTGCTTGCCAGACACAAGACCTCAGCACGTACGTGTTCCGTCACCTTCAATCATGCTGGCCTTGACCTGACCCTCCACAGTGCCTTCGCCCTTTTAGCCGGCACTGCCATCGCCGTAGCTTTGCTCATAGGTCTGACTATTTCTTTGCTCATGGGAATCGGTACGGAGGAGCTACCCAGCGTCTTAGTCGGAGGAGCCGTTCCGAAACGCGACTAAGCGCAGTGGCATTGAAGATGTACAGAATTTGATGCAACGAAAATACGAAAATATACATGGCGCTTTGAAGAGACCACCAAAGGTTCTACTCTACAGTGCGCTTAACACCGGGCGATTTCACTTGCCCGTCTTGGGCTTTGGTTTTGGCGGAGGCTTCGAATCATCAGTCTGGCCTTTGGGCTTCTTCTCCGTGATCAAAGAATCGAGGGCGATCTCAGACTTCTTGGATTTCTTAGGTGCCTCATCTTCATCATCCTCGAAAGTGTCGTCGACCTGGAACTCTTAGTTGGAAGAAAGATTGCACAAGTTGAGAACTTACATCAAAGGCCTCCTCGACATCCGGGACATCCTTTGCGGCAATCTTTTTAATAGGCCCCAGATCAGTTCCTCGGTGGAAGGCGATTGGATGGTCGGTGGCGTTATACCTGAAATGGCTCGTCAGATCCGACCACTCAAGTGAGAATAGAAAGCGCATACTTCTTGGTGAACGAGGTTTTGCAGGCAGTGCTGATCGCCTTAGCCACCTTACCTTCTGAATGGTCTCCCACACCTAGCTCGACAATAGCATCCCAATCTTCCTTCGATAAGTAGTATTCATCCAGAGTTTCAATGACCTTTGGAATGGCAATCTGAACTTATATGTTAGTACGTCTCGGCGGATAAGAAACTGACATACGGCCCCATCTTCCATTAATGGGTGCACAATGCGAGGATAGAGCGACGGCAAGTATTGAGCGCGGATCTCTGTCTTGTCTCCTGTTATTTTTGCCCTCATCTTAGCCTGGATATCGTTGAGCTGCCGTTGCAATTTGTTCTGTTTTGAATTTTGGCCGAGCCAGCTAATGATCCTTCGTTAGCAAAGACGTCAAGAACAAGCCTGAGGCATACACCGGGAAAGAGGTGGCGTCCTTGTAGTTATATCCTGTGGAGTAACCGTAGACAAACGAACTTGGCCGGACTGTTGACAAACAAGCATGAAGGGGCATGAGGGACCAATGCATCTCGCCACTGCTCACCCGCATCAGCGCATTCTACCACCCAAGTGGACCTCAAGGCTCACCCGCGAATCATCACGTCAACCATGTCCCCATCCGAAATGGACGCCGCAGCTTTATCGAGGAGCTCCAGGTGCTTCATGTCTTGATCGGGGCCCTTGATTGTCCCGACATTAGCAGGGGTCATTTTTGCGTAATTTTCCTGCGATAATGGTCAAGGTGGGTACAATGGTGGATCACCCTTCGTCGAACTCACTTGAATGAATAGGGGCATGAAGGCTGGTTCATGGAAATAGTACTCGATCTTCTCATTCAGCGACTCTCGGCAGGTTTTGGAGAATAAGTATGGTCCCAACATCTTGTTCGTTGCCGTGAAAGGAGTCATTATTGAATACTTCTCATTAGCACGGACTCTGGACCGCCTATCAGATTCTGAGTAAACAGCATGAAAGATAACCCACAGTTCCTTGCCCTCGTCAAAGTTCATATTATTGCGCGAGAGCTTCCAGGTTGACAACATGGTTAGAACCTGCCGGATATCTGATTGTGATCCAGTGATAAGTTCATCGACAACAGCTGAAGGGATCTTCATCTTTTCTCTGAATAAGTGTGAGAGGTGGAACGGGACGAGGGACGTGGGACGCACTTAAAGAGGATGCTAAGTATACGAGATCGTATGGAGGCAGCTTGCGGACTATTGCACATTAACATCGAGGGGTCAAATGGGTAATTCGTCCCATACCGTTGGAAAGCAATTTTCGCCGTCGTCGATTGAAGCGGTTTGAGTTTTTGAGATTGAGCATCGTTGGCTATACAAATGATAGGAACCTAACGGGGATATTAGAAATGTCAGATACCAAGAACGTCAAGACTCGCTTTCGATTTTTTGATCAAGGCGTTCAGAGCGCCCACTCCACCACGATCTCCTGCTGACATTCCGTCAACCTCGTCCATAATAAGCACCGCCCGGTTCGTAATTTGAACGCCGACAGCGTTGAGCTGAGGGAGCAATTAACCATTGATCTGTGTAGAGAATATGTTGATTACTCCACCACCATGCATCCACCCGTCGAGTGATGTGTTGTTAATGTTAGTGGCACTTTCCAACAACTTCTTGCTACGAACGTCGCTGGCATTCAGCTCAATTACGGTGTAACCTTCCAGCTTGGCACAGAGATGAGCGCTAGTCGTCTTTCCAATGCCTGGAGGCCCTGTAATAAGTAACGCCTTGGTAGTATTGAGGCCGTTCTTGCCAGGGTGCTTGAATTTGACTTTCAGGGAAGCAGGCCTATGAAGACGGTTGAGTAAGCAAAGTCGCGTAAGTGAATAAGCCTCCCACCAATCGTGAAGCCAGAGCTGAATTTTCTCTACTTGTGTCTTATTTCCACAAATATCTTTCAACGTTGTTGGTGCATATTTCGTCGTCCAGAGTTGCGAACCCGGATCAACGAAGCTGCATAAGTGTAAGTCATCAGTATAGACGAACGGGCGATGCTACTGACTGCTTCGTATCCCCCGACTGGGCCGCCTTAGCTTGTTTGCGTTCCTCGTTCTCCATTGCCTTTGCCATCTCCCTAATCTTTTCCTCTTCCTTGCGAATCTTTTCTGCCGTCTTCTCATCAATGAAGCCCTTGCTGCACCCAAGACAAGAATTAGTTTCTGAAGGATTCACCCAACAGAATTGCGCACCGAGTGCGAATCATCTCAAGGAGCTCATCTTCACTGAGCGTTGCTAATTTGTGCTTCTCAATGGCTTTCAGCTTGCCTGGTCCTGCCCCGTTACCAAGGACAACGAAGTTGGTTTTACCCGAAGGCGCCCCAGTGACTCGTCTACCAGAAGGTTAGCGGCGATAAGATAGAGGGCGGCAAACATACGCTCCATAGCGTTTGACCAAATCAGCCGCTTCTTCACGAGACAGACTGTCGAGTTCGCCTGTAAATACGAACGCCAGTCCTGCCAGACAATTCGGCTCTCCAGGCGGGATCTGCTTCGAGCCGGGTGCCGCTGGACCCGCCGCTCGCCTTGCGAGAATGGCAGCATAGCTAGGTGATCGAGTCAGTTTCGGTTCATCAACCAATCTCATATGCTCACTCCGGTTTTTGCTTGCCTTCAGCTTTCTTTTCTTCACCCTTCATTTTCTTGGGCGATGCTCCCTTCTTTATGGAAGGTTTTTCCGCCTTCTTGGGTTCCTCGTCCGTCATCTCTGCTTCCGACTCAGAGTCTATGACTTTGGACGGCCGTGGCTTAGTCTTTGGGGGTCCATTCTTGGATGAAGGCTTTTGTTTTTTCTTCGTGAGGATCAGCTCGTCCTCCGAGTTATCACTGAGATCCAGTATGGGTTTACGCTTGGTCTGAGGTGCAGCTTTCGGGGTGCCCCCACCCTTTACAATTTTTTTGCGAGGCGGCCCCTCTTCTTCGTCTGAGGACATTACCACGGCTTCACTTTTGCGCTTGAGACCGCGAGCTTTGGGGACAGGGCTGTTGTTGTCAACATCTACCTTGTCCGCACGCGACCCGAGGCGCTTTGACGGGGGGCGCTTTGACGGGGTAGTGTTGAGCTGGGTTTTAACGGGCGAACGGGGAGGCCTGGAAGCGGTGAGTAGAATAGAAACGATTCGGAAGGAACTCACCTTTTGTTGACTGTGCTGCCCTTGCCACCGTTCATTGAGGTAGACTGGGCTTTTGGTTTGGATTGATTCACTCTGGGATATGCATTCGTTCAGTTCTCGTGTCCTGTCTATGGGGCAGCAGGGCAGCGGGCGTACGGGTCCTCATCAACGTCTGGAGGACAACATAAAAATCCATCACGGGGTTTGTACAAACAAATAAATAGGTACCGATTACTCCATACTGAGAAGAATCGACTTTCGGTGTCCCAGAGGGCGCAACTTGGTGTGTCTAGTATTTGGTCAGTCCCTGCGTCTCAGTTCTGTCACAAGACACGCGTGCCTTAGGTTGAGAAGGCTGAGAACTACCAAAGAAGTTCCTTATGTCTTTAGTTCCTGCCGCCGCTTTTCTTTTACTAGTGGAAGGCGCCATGGCTCCAAGGAGAAAGGAAGATGATGCGCAAGCACCAAACATTGGCGACGCGTCAACAATACCATTCAATTCGTGCTTTCCTTCCTTAGGTTTGGTTTCATCTTAACACCTTGTGCACCTCATTTGGAATTCTCCACAGCCGTTGACTCCTAAAGTCTCTCAACAGAATATACAATGGGTAGGGAAGGAGAGACCGTGCTAAGCTAGTTCACGAGTGAAAAACGTTTGCGACCTATTGTGCCTTCTTGCTCGATCGAGTGCCATACTCATCCAGGGCTTTCAATCTCTCCGTCAAAGTCGGGTGAACATGGTGGTAAGCAGAGAACCTGTGAAGAATGAGGACGGATCCAATAACAAAATAGCTTAACACTCACAGCCAATCAACCCATACAGTTGACAGATTTTCAATATGGATGGCAATCAAGGCTTTGCCCAAGCGCTCACCCATATCGGCCTTTCCGTCGACAGTGACACCGAATCGATCATCGAGCTCGCACGCGAAGCGATCAGCCTGGTACTCAAACCTCCGCAAAATCGCGTGCATGCCAAACTGAACAAGTGTGTCCAATGGCCCAATGACCAACTGATAGAGCAGGAATGCGACGATGACAGGAGGGTGTACTGCTACGTTCGATGGGAAGTCGAATGACAAAAGGAGCGGCGGTGAGTGAAGGAAAGCTGGGAAACATCCGATGACAGCAAGAGTGTGGACTTGGTGGATTAATAGCGCTTTCGAGGGATGATAGTAGTACCAGTGGCCGAGTTCATGAGCAAGTACGGCTTCTACCTCCTCCGGCTTGGCCTGGTTGATCAAGGTGTCGAAAATGACGATGTGTTTGCTCCAAGGAAGACCGAAGAAGTAGGCATTGGAATGGCTCGACCTCTTGGATCCGTCGATTTCGTAGAGGTGTTTAAGTGGGAACTTCATTCGCCTAGCCAGAGCCTCAATGCGATCCCGAAGCTCACCGGGTCGGAGCGGCGAGAGTTTGTTGAAGAAAGGCTGGATAACCAGTGGAATCAAAACGATCATGATCAACTGGAATGCCACCCTACATTGAGAGGTTAGAGTGTCAACTTTTCATTGAGAACACTGGAAAAGTGATTGTGAGGACGGGAGGTTTACGCACATGAAACCCATCAAATAGGGAACGAAATGGTCTCCCGCAAAGCGGAATATCCAGAGGAACGCGGATAGGAACGGCGCCCCGATCGCAAGACTAAGAATCCAGGTCTTGAGTATGTCGGCGAAAAAGGTACCAACAGTGGTCTTGTTGAATCCATGCTTCGCCTCGATTACAAAGGTTTGATAGGCGGAGAGTGGAATGGAAGGCAACATGTAAACGAACCCATAAATAAGGGCGAAGGCGATGGAATGGGGTATCTTGGTGACGGTGCGTAAGTGCAGCAATTCCCCTTGGTACGACTTAGAACGTACCTCGTATTCTGGACCATAGCCCGCTGCCACTAAGAGCCCTTCGCCCATTCTCCATGCCCAAGCGAAGACGCCGAAGTAAATGGATGCGACATCAATTATTTGCCGACACGTGGAGGAGAATACAGAGAATCTAGCCTTATCTCGGCCGTATATCTGGCTCTTTTGGAACTTCTCGGCCTCGAAGTGGTCTTTCAGAATTTCTGGTGGTGCGGTTTTGGAGTAGTTCGGAAACTGGCGTAGACTTTATGGTGTGTTAGAAGTGCTGGGAGACACAACGAAGATCACCACGCACAGAAGATACGTCTCAAATGCCCAGATAGCGGTCGACGAAGCAAGGACATAATTCTTCCAAGGCAGTGGGTCCGTACTAACGAAAGAAAGCTTCTCTTGAAGTGCCGCAACTAGTGTGTGTATAACCTCTTGTACGCCCATGCTTCCCGCTGTCTGCTGGGTGGAGTCTCAGCAGGCCGGCCACGTAGCTCGGTGTTACGCACCGCGGACAACCAGTCCTATCAGCAGTGCAAAAAATTGGTGCGTACAACTCGTTCCTCGTCCTAATTCGATGCGAAAACCTAGCTGTAGACTACAGTGGTTTCCAAGCTTCAGGTGCTTTATTGCTGACATTCTCTTGTCCACTTACTGTCGAGAAGGGACTAGAAGATCCTCAGGGAATACACATCGCATTTCCCAACTGAATTTTTATGAAATGTGGCCCCCATCCACGTCACAAAGCCCATCAGACAGGCGGGGCGGTTCTCATTTCTGGGTCCTTCTAGAGGGGGTACTCTGCACAAGACTATATTGATGACTCGACAGCTTCGGGATATACTGAGCTACAGGACGCTCAGTATAAAATCCCCGCTGTTGAAGGCGCTTATTCGATTCCGTCGATTCCCCACCCACAACACAATGGCTTCCCGTTCTGTTGCACAAACCCTCGCGATGAATCCAGGGCCGAAGTGGAAGCGAAATTCTGCCTATGTCAAGCCTGACGAACAACTTGGCGAAAGGGATACCACCCTCATCAAAGATTTCCTTCCGGAATCCATCGCAGCCGATGCCTTCGAAAAGCTGAAGGAGGAGGTGCAATGGGTGACTATGCACCATCACGGTGAGCACGTTCCAGTGGTTCGATTTCTGTCTCATCAAGCAACGCAGGCGGAGAGGTTCCGCGGCGAGTCGCCGTGCAAGGAGAGATCCTAGAAGATGGGTGGTTAGTACAACTTTCTATGGGTATTTATTCGTAGACCAATCCTTCTATAGGTTCCCTGTATACCGACATCCAGCAGATACATCCCCACCTCTTCACACTTGGACACCGACTGTGGAAGCGATCAGGGATCACGTAGAGAAGACCCTCGGGCATCCGGTCAACCATGCGCTCCTCCAGCTCTATCGTACTTCTGAGGACTATATCTCAGAGCATTCCGACAAGACTATCGACGTTGTGCGCGGATCGAATATTGTATGTCACCTCGTGAATGCATATATTCGACTATTTCTGATGGATTTACTAGGTGAACGTTAGCCTAGGTGCCCAACGAGTGATGATTCTCAGGCAAAAGAAAGCCACTGTACTCGCAGCTCAACGAGGAGGATCACAAGGCGGGCCTATGGAGCGACCCGCTCAGCGAGTTCCCCTCCCCCATAACTCCCTTTTCGTCCTTGGTCCAGAAACTAACAAGCGTTGGCTTCACGGCATTCGCAAGGACGGTCGCCAAGATAGGTTCAAAGCTCCGGAAGAACTCGCCTTCAATGGGGAACGTATCAGCCTGACATTCCGCTATATTTCTACTTTCCTGTCTGCGGATGGAACCAAGATCTATGGACAGGGAGCGACTGCGAAAACAAGAGAGGATGCAAAGGCTGTCATCAATGGGGATCGCGAAGCTGCACAGAAGATGATAGATGCCTTTGGGTTTGAGAATCAGCAGAGCGATGACTTTGATTGGGATGCGACTTATGGCGCGGTGAGCATATCAGCTCTTGACAAGGGCCCGACGAGTATTGAGAGGGATCTGTTTAGGGTTTTGATGTTCTTCATTTTAAAGTCGTTCAGCCGCCCCAAGAGATCAAGCCATTGCTGTACTATGTCAACGGTTCCATTCCAAGCTGGAGGGTTCAAATGGCACTTTATGAAAAGGTCTGTCCTGAACGAATTTAATGGTAGATAGTCACTAAGGCCTTCTCAGCAAGTGCCATTTGACCAGGAGCGACTGAAAGTAATGACCGCACCCAAGGAGACGAAGTCTGCAGAGTTTCTGGCTTTGAATCACCGAGGCAAGACGCCTGTCCTTGTTGACGGTGACACAACCATCAATGAAAGCCTGGCCATCCTGTTCTACATCGAAGATTATTTTGCACCGAATACCCCTCTCCTGCCACCGATCACGGAGAAGACCGCCCGAGCGCGGACCCTAGCTCGCATCCAGGAAACAGAGAATCTACACCGCATCTATGATGAACTTGAGGATAGCCATTTTGATGGCGCCAACAACATAACGCCACCGCTCTCTGCCGAGCGACGTGCAGGGCTCATTGCGGACATTGAAGCAGAGCTTCATTTTTGGGAGAAGTATGCGGGAGAGCATTTGGGAGAAACTGGTTTCATTGCAGGTAACAAGTTCACACTGGCAGATTGTGCTTTCTTCCCCATCCTTGGTTATATGCTACATCGCGGCTTCGAATGGGACGACACGAAATGGCCAAATCTGCACAAATATTATGACCGCGTATGGGAGAAGGAGTGTGCAAAGAAGGCGCAACCAGATGGCTGGCAAAATCGAGGGCGAGCTAATGTCTTCAAGGCAACACGCGGTGGAGCACAGCCGATCTATGAAGGACACAGTTCTCCTATTCATGATTGATTTCTCGAGTGGCGCTGGACCTGCTTTGTAGCCCATTACCTTAAATAATGTGTAAATGACACTTTTTGTCCTCGACCGCGATAGAGGGTTATTAGAAAGTTGGAATTGCGATGGATAAGAGCGAGATCAAGCGAATTGTGAATGAAATTCAGACCCAAAAAGACGTGTTAAAACCAGAGGTGTGTGTGTTGAATTGTTCCCGCTTCCATCGCTTGTCTTGCACGCGCTTACTTTTTCACTTTCATTCGTTCTGTGTCTCTAGGAACTGGTCAAGTTGCTCACTCGTCTAAAGGCTAGTGTGGTTGCCACAGAAGACACGCTCCGAGTGAGTCGCGCAACCCGTCGTTGTGGTGCACGCTGACGTCGAGCGCGCCGTGGAATCTAGGAAACCAAAGTTGGTTTAACTGTAGGGCGATTACGCCAGCACACGAGCAAGGAAGTCAACGAACTTGCAAAGGACATAGTCAAGAAATGGAAAAACGATGTGGACGAGGATAAGCAGCGAAAGGGTGAGTCTATCACCTAGCCTTTGCTCAGGGCATTTTAGCTCTGTACTCGTATCTATATTAGGCGGTGTCTCATACAGTCCTCCAGCGAAGAAGATAGCTAGCCAATCCAAGCCACCTGCGACTCCAACGAGCCCTACCGTTAGGAATGGACCAGGTATGCAACGTTCTGCGAAGGTTGATGGCGTTGTATTCCCAAGCCTCGGCGACAAGACTCGCGACACATGTCGCTCCCTAATTTACGACGCGCTTGCCGTTGATTCAGGTGCCCGTACGTCCCAACTTATCCAGTGCAATCTTTCGTGTGTATGACATCCCTCACAGCAATCGAGCTGCTTATGAAGCGCTCGACTGCAATCGAAATGACTGTGTACGATACCAATGGGGGCACTACGTCTCCAGCTTATCGAACAAGAATGCGATCTCTCTACCTGAATCTCAAGGGCAAGGAAAATCCAAGTCTTCGAGAAGGAGTCGTATCCGGAGATATTCCAGTGGCTAGATTGTGCACAATGACAAGTCAAGTGAGTGTCGATGCTGACGACCATGGGCCCTACCACCTCCAATACTTATCCTTGTTGCAGGACATGGCTTCAGAGGAGCGAAGGCAAAAGGATCAGCAGATTCAAGACAAAAATCTGTTCGCCGTTCTTGGAGCAGGAGAGCAGCAGGCCGAAACAGATGCATTTCAGTGCGGTCGTTGCAAACAGGTACTAAAAACTGCTCAAAAGGTTCTTTGACATACTCAAAGGCCTCGCAGCGCAAAACTGTATATCGACAAGCACAGACCCGCTCCGCCGATGAGCCTATGACGGTGAGTATCGCTTGACTTGTCACCCACACCTTACTCACAGTTTGTAATTTCAGACATTCGTGACGTACGTCAAGTTTAAGACTTGGCTAAACCCTTTACTAACCTGCTGCCTGCTGACTTCTCTTCAAGTTGTGTGAACTGTAATAACAGGTGAGTCGCACATTATTACTCCGCCATCCGTGAAATTGATTGTTTCGAAGGTGGAAGT
>Ga0307515_10008773_pt1 | contig 19646 bp, 10 predicted proteins | sample 17_EM_MG_FD_194513 | JGI IMG/M metagenome (GOLD analysis project Ga0307515, IMG submission 194513) | Populus trichocarpa ectomycorrhiza microbial communities from riparian zone in the Pacific Northwest, United States - 17_EM | ecosystem: Host-associated > Plants > Roots > Unclassified | place... | reverse complement strand
CTTAATAAAGGCAAAAGGCCAAGGCTTAAGATTCTTAAGACAAGATAAGAGAGATCTAAAATTTTAAAGCCAGGATAAAAATAACCTAAGGACCCACAACGGACAAAAACCGATAAAGTAGGGCAGTAGCTTAGTTTAAAGATATATGAATAAGCTCGGGACAGAGTTTCCTAAAGGCATTAGATTCTCAAGACGAGATAGATAAGATTTAAGACTCTTAAGATAAGATAAGAACACTACGGACGCCTAGTTAGACTAAGGCGGGAGCTAAACTTAAGTTAGAAGCAAGCTTAAAGTTAACTATCCTAGGTAAACAAAGTGTTCAGCCTAAAGATTAAAAAGTTAATACGTTGGTTAAAAAGTATGAGGACGTTAAGGATCTATTGGAAAGACGATAACCACAAGAAAGCATAGAAGAATTTAAACGATAAATCTTTGTATAGCAAAAGCAATCTATAGAGCTAAGAATGCCAGATTGCTTTAGAAAAAAAACACCTACACGGAAGGTTACTAATAGGCTAAAGGCAGGTACACCTAGAGCTAAATGGCTTACGGAACTAGAAGAAGAAGAGAATCTAGGGATTCCAACTAGATTCCAAAAATAATACACTAAAGGCTGTTATAAAGCAGCAATAAAAAGATACTTCCTTATAGACAGATTATACACACTTAATAAGCTGTACTAAAAGTGGTTTAGGCAATAATACAATGATAAGTGGGAAGACTTTTATATATAGTTAGACGAAAAGGTTATACTAGATTAGGCAATGTCTAAGAGACAGATAAGTTATATTAAAGGAGCCTTAATTATAACGTTAAAGGATCTAAAGGAATAAGCTGTAGACTAAAAAGAGATAATATAAATATTAGTACCAGCAAATAAGATAGTAACGTTTAGATTAACGCGATAGAGGTTTAAACTTAAAGACGAAGACGAGTTAAGAGTTAACCTAAGATACCTAGCGCACTATATATTAGCATGGATTGCATACGTAGACGATATATGCGACATATATAAAAACCCAAAAGAAAAGAACCGGAAATACCTTATAAGAATATATTGGGCACTAGATAAGAAACGGTTTAGGAATACCAAGTATATACACAGTTAGCATCCTACGGAAGTTTAAGAATAAGGGGACTTAATACTTTAACCAGGAAGATTCCTTACGGAAGAATGCCTAAATAGATGACAGTGGTGGGAATATCCAGAAAACACCTATCTATAGCATATTAAAGATAAAAAGCAAACTAAGTATTAGCCTAAGTTAGACTAAGTATAAATAGGATCTAATAGCTAATAGTTAGGAAAAGTGGAGGCCTACGGGACCAGAGGGAGCTAGTAGTAGAGCCTTAGACCCTTAAAGGAATTTAAGGACGACACCTAAATTTACAAGTTAAGTAGTAAGATTAACAGTTTAAGGCATTAATAAATAGTGGAGTAATAAGGAACTACATCTCGCTAATAATAGTTAAAAGAATGGGGTTACCATACAGAAAAAAAGGAATGTCCTTACCTATTAGTAACAATTTTAGGAGATCCGATAGCCTATAGAGGAGGCATCATCAATCTTAAAATAGGACCTATTTAGATAACTATTAAAGGGAAACAGATCGAGATGTCTTTTAATATATTACTATTAGGGAATAATAAGGCAGTATTAGGAATGCCTTAGTTATAGGAATATAATCCAAAGATCGATTGGGTTATAGGTTAGGTTAATATTAAAGATACTTAACGCCGCAAGATGCAATAATAAGCCAAAATAGTATGGTACTAAGTAGGAGCGACCTACGAGGAAATAGAAAAAGGGTTAAGCCATATACTAAAGAAATACCACAAGTACGGCAAGAAACTATGGTTACTAGAAAGTAAAAAGCTGTTAGAGTATATAGTATAGGACTATAAGATAGAATTAAAACCAGGAATAAGTCTAAGGTTCTTTCCAATCTATAAGCTTACCGAAGAAGAAGGTAGAGTATTAAAAGAGTTTATCTAGGAGAACTTATAAAAGGGATATATTAAACTATCGCAATCATTAGCGGGTTATCCAGTACTGTTTATACCAAAGAAAAATAGCAAGCTAAGGCTGTATATTAACTACAGATAGTTAAACAGTATTACCAGAAAGGATAGGTATCCTTTACCCTTAATTAGCAAAATCTAAGACAGGATAGGTAATGCGCAAATCTTTATAAAGATAGATCTGAGATAGGTGTACCATTAGATCAGAATTAAGGAAGGCGATAAATAAAAGGCAGCCTTTAGGTTAAAGGAAGGACTGTATAAGCTATTAGTTATATAATTTGGGCTTATAAACGTACTAGCAACGTTCTAGAAGCGAATTAATAATATATTAGGAGAACACTTGGATAAATTTATTATAGTATATCTCGACGATATTATTATCTACTTAATGACTAAGGAAGAACATAGAGAATACGTTAAATAGGTCTTAAAGAGACTATAAGAAGAATAGATGCTAGTAGCAATTAAGAAATGCGAGTTCTTTACTAGGAAGACCAATTTCATTAGATTTATTATTAAACTAGGCTAACTTAGTATAGATCTAAAGAAGATTAAGGCTATAGTAAATTGGCAGGAACTAGAGAACGTTACGCAGTTAAGATCGTTTCTAGGGTTTTGCAATTACTGTAGAAGGTTTATAGCGCAATAGTTAAAAGATATTAAACCATTTACGCGATTAATAAAGAAAGAAGAACTATAGGCATAGGGAAAGGAATAATAAGAACTGTTTAAGAAAGTTAAAAAGTTGTTTACCTAGGAGCCAGTTCTTAAGATCTATTAACTAGGTCTAGAGATAGTTGTAGAAATAAATATATTAGACTTTACACTAGGAGCATGCTTTATATAAAAGCATCTAGATGGATGGCATCCAGTGGCATACTATAGTCGAAAGATAACACTATTAGAGTTGAACTATAACATCTATAACAAGGAGTTATTAGGTATAGTTGCAGTACTAAAGAAATAGAAAGCATTCTTACAAGGTATAAAAAAACTATTTATAGTTAAGACGGATTATATGTTATGATATTCAATTACGCTGTTGCGGCTCCCGTTAGGGTCCATGCAGCGGGTCTATATAGGTATATATATATACATGTATAAGAGGGGAACCATACCGCTCGGGCCGGATAAAACCTCTTCTTCTCTTGTTATACGGCCTATATAGCCTCTCTTCTGATTAGTAACTGCCAAGCACGAGTAGACGTCTCTTTAAGGCGCTACAGAAAAGCCATCTTAATGCGTACTCCTAGGTCTATCCGGTGGGGTGTATAGCTAGGGCCTGGGTTCCGTTCCTGGCTGCTCCGGTTATCTAGGTAGGGCGTGGGCCGATGGCCCATAAGGCTGGTGGTGGTGTAGAAGGTTCCGTCGTTTGCATCTGCGTTGACGTACGCAGCTCTGTACCTTGCCAAGTTTTGTTAAGTTCTGTTAGGATGTCAACCTCTGCCAAGTTCTGTCAGGTTACCAAATTCTGTCAAATTCTGCCAGGTTGCCGAGATTCTGCCAAATTCTGTCATAAGACGGATTATAAGAACCTAATAGGATTCCTAATAATAAAGGAACTTAACTAAAGACAGGTTAGATGGGCAGAGATGCTTATAGAATACCATTTTAAGATTTAGTATACTAAAGGTACAGATAACACAAGAGCAGACGCTCTAAGTTAAAAGGCTAAACTATAAAATAATAAAAAGCCATTAGGGGCTTTACTGCGAAAGGATACAGATAGGTTAATTAGGTATAATTATCCGAAAATTATAGTAACTTAGAAAAAATTAGAGAGGATTTATAAGTTACTAGAGAGCTTTTAGGCGTAGAGAATTCTAGAGGCATAGCTAGAAGATCCACAGATAGATATATACGAAAATTAAGAAGTAAAGTATATCCTAAAAAGCATAGCAGAGCACTTTATAGAGGAATTCTATAGGGGATTAACTTAAGGATATAATAGGGCCACAGGCTTAGTATTAAGACTCTAAGAGGAGTATATTATTAACGGAATCTAGAAAATAGCCAGGAAGGTCACTAGAGAGTATCTAGATTGCTAAAGGAATAAACCAATAAGGTATAAGCCATATAGAGGGCTACAACCTATTAAAATACTAGAGAGACTATAGGAGGTCATATTATGGGACTTTATTATTAAGTTACTAAAATTAAGAGATCCTATTACCAGACAAGATTATAATATAATCTTAGTAATAGTAGATAAGCTTATAAAGTGGGGATACTTTATAGCCTATACGGAAGAAATATTAGCAGAAGATGTCGCTAGAATCTATATTAAAGAAGTGTTTGTAAAATATAGAGCACTAAGCAAGATTATATCGGACAGAGATTTAAGATTCGTAGCAGCATTCTAGGAGGTATTCTTAGCAGAGCAAGGAGTTTAAGCAGTAACTTCCACTATATATTATCCGCAGATAGACGGTTAAACGGAAAGATTAAATTAGATACTAGAGTAATATCTAAGGCACTATATTAATTATACACAGAACAATTGGGTATTATTGTTACCAGTTATATAGTTTATATATAATACAACACCACAAGAAGAAATGGGTACGTTACTATTTAAGGCGAATTATGGATATAAACTAAGAATATTATTATCGCTACGTTAAGTAAAGAAAATAAGTAGTAGAGCTAAAGAAAGAATAGAGACTTTAATAGAGCTTTATAAGAACCTTACGGAAACACCTAAGATAGTATAGTAAAGAATAAAGAAATACTATAACGCTAAGAGATCTAAGGGACTAGATCTTAAGGAGGGAGATAAAGTATAGCTACTATACAAAAATTTCAAGAGTTAATAACTAAGTAAGAAGTTAGACTATATTAGACTAGGACCTTTTAAAATTATTTAAAGGATTTCACTAGTTACGTTTAAGTTAAACCTACCAGCTAAAATAAAAATCTATCTAGTATAGCATATCGCGATGCTAGAGCTAGCACACGGAAATATTAAGCCACTAGTTTATAAAGCAGACACGTATAAAGGGCAAGAAGAGGATAAATAGTAAGTTTTAAAGATTATTAGTTATAAGGATATAGATAATAAAACATAGTACGAAGTAAAGTAGATAGGCTATATTAAGACTACCTAGGAGCTACTAGAGAATTTAAAGAACACTATAGGAAAGGTATAGGAGTATTAGAAAAGAATAGGTTAGGCAATATTAATAAGGGAAAATCGCTAAAAAATAAGTCACCTAAGGGGGACCTAGGAAGAGCGACTGCTAAATTACTCGGAGTTGTTTCCTTCGCTAATTAAAGAGAATCCGTTCTTTTATTGCCAAGTTCTAGTAAACCTTATTCTATAAGCTTCCACTCCTTAGAATAAACCTTTTTATAAACTTTCTTAAGACGGAGGAGATAAGTAGACGCAGTAATACGGGCCTTTAAAGCCTTCTACTCTATATCCTAAGAACGTTCTAACTTAGTAAGGGCTTAAGTTAGCTTACTATCTAAATAATCAGCAGCAGATTAAACACAAGACCCTATAATAAATTACTTAGGGAACTTAAAGACTATTAAGAGTTATAGGACGCGCATACTTAGCGTTAGTAGAAGAGCGAACGTTATAGGACGAACGAATATTCGCTTTAGTGCACTCTAAGTAAGAGAAAGGTTGCTAAGATAAAGGACTTACCAACGCAATATAGACTAACCCCTCTTTCGCATAACAAGAACATAGAGACGGCATTATTTTACCCAGCAACAGTATAGCAGCAATAGTGCGTGTATAACATTACGCATATAAAGAAGAAGATGCTTTAAGTATAATAAGTAATAATGTTAACCAGATTAATTAGATGGATATTACACCTCTAGTAAACAACTTAGAGATGCTTAGAATCTTTAAGGATAAAGATAGAAAGGAGGAAGATAGTGTTATAAACGCTTTAAGTATAATATTATAACTACTAGGACGAGAGCCGGAAGAAGCTAGTTAGTTAATATAAGCACGGTCCAGTATGGAGCCAGTGAAACCATATGACAAGGAATAGTAAGCGAGTTATATAATGTGCTATATAAGGGACAAGAGAAACGGAGGGAACTTATATACCTTACGTATAATACGTACCTTACGTACAAGGAGGGTTTCCTAGGAGTACGGTTGTATATTTAAAGGACCACAGTCCCTACTCTAGATAGTTCTTTTCTTATAGTAATTCTTAAAATACAATTAGAGTTAATCTATTAGGCAACCACTCCACCAGTTGTTATTACGTTGTTGACTTACTTACAATACCTACACACCTAGCCCATTAACGAGCCCATCGTAGTACTTGCTACAAGGTTCCGTTACAGGTTAGGTATAGGTATTAGATTATTTTTTAGGTTTAACATAGTAGCTAGTAAGGGATATTGTCTTACTATTATAGGTTCCTTAGAAGTATAAAGTAAGGTAATTTATAAATACGCTGCTTTTAGTAGCGCCTACAGTATTATAGAGACGTAGAATTAGTTATAGGCTGAGTGTTAGTGGTAAAAAAGGCGTAACGTAATGTTATAGGACGGGGGCAGTGGCTACAAAGCGTATGTATTTAAGGAGTCTATAAGACGTTACGCGATCGATCGTAAGGGTCAAGGGCGTAAGGAGGTGATATACCTACGCGTAGCTGATATAAGCTGTACGCGAGGTATACGTAAGAGCACGGGGCTCTCCTATAGAGGCCCCTGCGGTGGGGTTCCGTGACATAGTATACGCGGATATTTAATATCCGCATTAAAGTTAAATATACTATTAACCGTAGTAGGATACGCGTATTAAATGGCGTCCGTAATAAAACTTATAGATATCCGCTTTTAGAGGTTATTAAACTTATTCCTAGCTGTATTAATAACCTTATCTAGCTTAAGTTAACGGGTGTTATTTAACATTAACTGCTTAAGGCCCCTTTTAGGTATATATACTCCGCGTAAGATCTTTCCTATAGTATATAATAAATTAAACTCGCTAATCTTACTAATAACCTAATATTAAGTCTTTTAGCAATAGTTAAAGTTATTATAGATAATATAAACATTATTATAAATAGATAGAGACTTAATTAGTTTCTTAAGGGTTATTAGCACTAGAAGTACTAGTAAAATTAATAAAACCTTCCTTAAAATATTTAGCTAGCCTAAGCTTTTTAGCGTTAAAAGTTATATAACTATTAATTAAACTAAGGCTATATAGAAAAAATAGTATATAGCGCTTTATACTAAGCGCCTAAAGATATAAACTAAGTAGATAGGTAAAACCATTTATAGAGTTTTAGGCAAACCCTAGGAGGAATATAGAAGTAACTATAACTATATATCCGCTATACGGATCCCAACTATATTCCTCTCTATTTAGTGTAGATATTCCCTTAATAAGCTAGAATAGTAGCGGACCGTACTACTAAATAAACTTAGCTGCATTCTTAAGGTTAATATCCTAAAACTTTATATTTAGAGTCTATATATTAAAGGGGCTATATTATAATTATAGTTAGCAGAGCTCTTTCTAAATATAGCGGATAGTATAGGTTACTAGCGTTATATAAATATTAGCCCTATTAATAAGTTCTTTTTATATTTCCCCATCCTCTAGTAAAACAATAAGTAGGTCCCCTACTTTCTTCTTCTTCCTATTACCTCTATACCTATTCTCGCTTTTTAAAAACTTAAAGACTAGCCTATAAAAAGACTAGCCTTATTAATATAGAAGGTCCCTAATAATGTTAACCTTCTCTTACTTTAATATCTTTATCTAACCGATAGATAGAATATCCGCTAGTTACGGAGAGAGCTAGCGGCGTAGGCGTTTAGCGTTAGTATTTACTGCGTGGCTTAGTAGTGCAAAGGTAAAATTAGAGCCTCTACGGCGACAAATTCCTCTTAACGTCACGCGTATATAAGGAGCTAAAGATCTTATAACTTATAGAGTAGGCTTTTCTCTATAATTTAGTATAATTTTTATATCGATAGGTATTATAGGAGGGTAGATTAATTTCGTTAAAGTTAATAAGGTTTTCTCATATAAACCGTGTTTAGGTTTTCCTATAAATCTCGCCAAAGTCTCTCAGACCAAGAAAACGATTGCTGTCCTAAATCAGCTTAGCGGACGGTGCGGATATTCCTATATCCGCACAATCGATTTCTTGGTCTGAGCTTGCTAAGGTAATCAATAGGGAGCAAGTGGGCCTGACGTGTCAGCACTTGGGCCGAAAGCTCGCCAATGTCTTGGCACGCACTATATAATTGTTGCTACTCTCGCTCCTCTTCCTGTTCCTCAGCTCTCTTTGCCTTTTGGCTTAGGTATGTCAAGTTTTCTCGGCTTCCCTACCTCTTTGCTGACAATCACACAGATCAAGTGTAGTATCTGTTCTTTTTAGTTTGTAAGTGTATCCCTTGGTTGGAGAAGATCCGGCTGACTGGCATATAGAATCTCTAAAACGCGATGTCCGTAAAATCTCCCCCTATCTTTATAGCTTGCTAACATTGTGCACAGTACGGTCGCAATTCAAGATTATACCACTCTTTGGAACTCGCAACCGGGCCGCTGGGCTTGCTCACGTCTGGCTGCACAGTGTCGCTCGTATTGCACCGCCTCGAGCTGACGCGAACCACGTTTTTTCATTGAGCCTCCCACCTCGTGTGGGAGCTTGAAGAAGAAATCCCCCCTTATAGAGAGCTTCAAGTTTATGAAGTGACAGTGGCGTGAAGCCGTTGTTATCCCGAATGCTGAACGTGATACGAAAGCAAGAAATTTCCGTATTGCGGCCTACTGCATCCTGACTCAACAAGCTCCCTCTAAAGCTCTTATCTACCACAATCATCATGACAGACCGATACGGCATGGTTAATCCTGCCATCTTTGAAGACCTTCAAGCGCGTGTGGATGAAGACTCTAATGTCCGAGACGTGAGGGATCGTCCAGTGTGTTTGAACTCGCACAATCTAAATATACAGCAGGAACTTCGTGAGATCATCCAAACGTTAGAGAAGCAAGGTCAACCTCTCTGAGTGTGTTGCCAAATGCGTATTCACGAAAACAGGCAGATCAGTACAATTTGTTTTGTCCAGAGCCCACTCAACTCCAGCCTCAGCAAGTAGGATCTATCTTTCCTCTAGCGTCATATCATACATCTCATCTCACTTCATCTAGTCCGAGACGTCCTCAGCGCCGCCAAAAGTTCCATCGGAAATGAGGTTGACACCATCTCCAAGCTCTCAGGAGCTGCTTCGAAGCTCCCCTACTATAAATGGAATTCCATGTGGTCTAGGCAAATCCAGGATGCTGTATGTTCACCAACACATGCATCCCATTACATACTAATAAAATTGAAGACATTCGGAATTTTATTTTGTGGCTGGCTCGGTGGTTACACTACGGAGGGTAGTGATGCCCAACCGGGACGTCTCTTGACCATTGAAGAAGTTGGACAGATTATGAATGGTTAGCATTGATTGTCACGGAATTAAATTAAGCTAATGGCCATGGTACGGTAGTCCCCGTCAATCTCAAGGACAGAGACGAGTTCCATCTCACGATTGAAGAATACCTGCAAGCCTTGATCTCTCTGGTTGATGAGCTGGTACGAACTAGCCCAATACCACAAAATCTTGCTCCAACTGAACGATACATAGGCCCGTCTTGCACGCAACTCAGTCACACTGGGAGATTATCATAGACCCCTTTTGATCAGCCAGTTCATCAAAGATCTGCACGCTGGCTTCCAAATCTTGAATCTGAAGAACGACTCTTTAAGACGTCGTAGCGACGGCATAAAGTATCGGGTGAGATGACCCTGCATGGTCACGACTGGTCGAAAATAACACCAACGGCTAACATGACGCTATTACAGGTCAAAGAGGTTGAAGATGTAGTCTATGATCTCTCTCTGAGAAATCTGGTGCCAAAATCTGGGGAGGCCTGATGTCATGTGTCGCGGGATTTGGTTGGTTGGAATGGACAAGCAGAGCTTTCTCGACAGATGTGAACAGTACAAAAACTTACTAAAATGATTCAAAGGAGGCCAAAGATGAAATCTGACTGTTTGCACTACATAATCGTATTCTATGTGCCTCATATAAAGCATAGAACTTATTCTTGAAACTTTATATTTTTTTAGCAAGGATCTACTCCGCGAAAACGCATGCTCCTCAACTTTCTGTAAATCAAAGACACCTTCATGTACCTTCCACGATGAGCTCCACTACAACAGTTACAAAGCCTCCAAAGGCTCGGCTAGCTGCCTCGACCATTGACATACTCAATAATGACACCGCTCACATCTATTCCCACATCCATCCGATCCTCGTCCTTTCGCTCTACGCTTTCCAATTCAAGTCCATTGTCGCGGATCCGGTGCCCGCTCTCCTCAATACCTTAATACCGCTAAGCATTCTCCAGATTGCCTATGTGTCAATATGTTTGCCTGCTACAGGTGCGAGCTCAACGCCTCCCGTAGTCAAGCCTGGGGTCAAGAAGAAGCCAGGTGCAAGTAAACTAGAGAGCAGCATTCAAGGCAAGATTGTTGTACGGGAGATGATCCTCCATACCCCGAATGGTCTTTGCTGAACTTTCAATAGCCGGCCTTTCTCTCGCTCCTCCTCTCAACCGTGGCCGGGACGCCTCTCGCTGGCATTACCCTCATCCTCTTTGGCGCTCCGCTGACCACCCACTTCCCGCATACATTCCTCTGCGCCGCCCACATTTCGCTGCTAGCCTCAGTACCCCTCATATACGTGCATGGTGTGGATGGAGAGAGATGGAGAGAGATTGTGGGCCTTCTGCCGCCCATCGATGAGGTCTTTGGTGCTGCTTTGGGGACATTGATGGGTGCATGGCTGGGTGCTGTGCCTATACCGCTGGATTGGTGAGTATTGATCTTACGTTTCGCTTTAGTTAAGTAATGCTAATAGTCGGTAGGGATCGAGAATGGCAGAAATGGCCTGTGACCATTGTGACTGGGGCATACATTGGATTTGCTGTTGGAAAGCTCGTCGGAGGTCTACTGCTTAAAGGACGGAAAATCATGTTCAATTAAGTAGCGGAGTTTTATTAGATGGTACGGCCTGCACATGGCTGCTTCGAATACTATCCTGCCCTAGATTAGAGATAAATATTAACAACCAATTAGTCTCACGGCATGCAGTACTTTTGGAGCTTCCTCCAGAGTTTGTTCTGAAGCTCTAACCCAATGCTTAGCGCTGAAATTTCGGTGAATATTTTCTGTCTACCTATTAGAATATCGATATGATTCGTACAGCTTAGTTATTCCTTTAATCGGAAGGTCTCGTGTAGTCATTCGTCAGCACTCGTCCTAACTTCTTGTTATGCTTGCAGTGAAAATGCATCAATGCGGAAATTTATGGAGTTGCTCAAGAATCATCTTTATAATTTGTTAAGAACTAAAACAAATTCGTCAAACTCGCCGTGCGACACCAGACCATGTTGAAGATCATCCTGAGGAACTGGAGTCTCTCAAAAACAAAGCACGGCCATCCATACCGAGATCATCCTTCGAATCGCTATGCTCTTTGCAGATATCTTTTAGAAACAGCCCTAACCTAACCGACCCTTCGGTATCGTACTGTGTTCAAAAATGGAAGTTTTGGCTTCAAATTAGCCAACGCTTCTGTCCCCGCACATAGCTCGTATCATCATTTAAAAGCTGTATTCATCTCATCCTTACTTTCAATACAAATATACACATAAAATTGGCATTCAAGCCGACTATTACCGCCCAGCTTAAGGTATCCAACTTATAGCATGATGACTGATCCATCGTTTTCCCTGTTTCCGCATGTTCTACTTCTGGCCTATAGTTTCGCTTTCACCCAATCCTCCACTACCCTTGCGCTCTCACTCTTCTGTCTATAACCTAGCATCCGCTCGATAACCATCTCCTCGTGCGCAGCCTTGTCGGTAATAACAGTGGTCACCTTTCCCCCGCTCCCGCCATAACCTTTCTCAAACCGGCGCGCAAATTCCTCAATCCCATCTAGCAAGACCTCGTAGCTGCCGCCCCAGATCAGCACCTCGCCGACAACGCTAGCGGTCGCTTCCCACCACGACGGGGGCGCTGTGCACGGTTCTGAATAGAAGTCGCCGGCGAAGGGTGAAGACGAGTTGAGAAAGGCGGCAGACCATCGTGTCAACGGTCGCGCATCGAAGGCGTCGCGCTCAGCATTGGTGACGTAGGAGGACGTGTGCGTGTTGAAGGAGACCCAGGGCGAGAGGAGGAAGGCGGCGTGCAGCGGTGCGGGGATCTCAAGCGCAGGGATCGAGGGGTGTGGGTGGGACAGGTGGGATAGGACGGAGAGGGCGAGATTGCCGCCGGCAGAGTCGCCACCAAGAGTGAGCTGGGTGGCACGTCAGTAAAGTGGAAGAGGGGAGGAGCATTGGGTTGAGCGTTGACTCTTTTGGGCAAGGAGGGAGATGGGACAGGGGTTGTAGGTGGAGCTAGCTTACGTTGGACGGATCCCGCTTCTCGGTCTCGATGAGATGGCGGAGGAGCTCGATTGCTTGCTTCAGTTGCGTTGGGTAGTGTGCTTCCGGGGCGAGAGTGTAGGCGAGGACTAAAACAGCGGTGTCGGTGCCTTGTGCGATGAGGTCGATAAGATATTGGAAGAGGGTAGGGGTTGCGGGCATCACATATCCGCCGCCTCCTGTGATTTAGCCCCATACAATGTTATGTAATAGGTGGTTGTACGGACCATGGAAATACACAATAGTCTTCTGTGAATTCTTATTCCCAATCCAATGTGCCTGGACGCCATCTGACAAGGTAATGCTGTCCGGTGGGAAACCCTTCCCTTTCGCAAAGGATAGATATACGGGTGTTGTCAATGGGCGGATGTATCGTTCCTGGGCAAGGGTCATATTGCCCAGCTGGGACCGCATCATGGCGAACATGACATCTTTGAAGTAGTTTGCGGCGCCTTTGTTACCTTTGAATGGCGACGTGCAGATACGGGTTGAGGCAACGAATACTGGGAGGGGTAGAGGTCAGCATTGACCCTGTAAAGTTCGGATAAGAGGTGGAGAGACGGACTCGCTCGAAGGATGACGGAAGCAAGGCCGATCTTGCTGACTTTCTGATCTGTTGACATGATGGGCGGTATTAAGCACTGTACAATATAATAGGAAAACGATTGAGGCAAGACACAGCAGTGGAGATGAATAGCTATAGCTTACCATGGTGTAGCTAGTACTGACTAATGTTACTCGGGCATTCACGGTCAGGAACAGTTCACCCGAGGTGCTAATAGCTCTTGTTGCTCCCCAGGTGCTTGGCTGATTGCCGAAAGATGATCATGACTCGCGCTCTCCATTTCGGCTGCGCTGCCTGACTAGAGATCTCACCCAGAACACCTTTCCCCCGATTCGGGCGCACCATGGCCGAGGACAATAGCGACGACACCCCGACCGATACTGCTCAATCCTCGTCCACCGCTGCTGGGCCTGGGAAGAAACGCTGCACGTCCACCAATCCGTCCTCGCGCGGTGTCGCCAATCTTACTCCTGAACAGCTCGCTAGGAAGCGAGCGAACGATCGTGAGGCCCAGCGTGCCATAAGGGAGCGTACGAAGAACCAGATCGACAGGTTAAACAACAGGATTCGAGAGCTGGAATCCCAGCAGCCGTATCATGAGCTCCAGATTGCTTTGAGGCAGAAGGAGGCCATACAGGCCGAAAATGAGGATATACGGAAGAGATTGGCCTCGATCTTGTCCATTATCCAGCCGATTCTGAGCGCTCAGGGCCTCAATGGTATGTAAATGCAGCTTATTTTAATCGCTTTAAAAGTATTGACTTGCTTGTAGAATTAGCTGCTGCCGCCGAACGCAGCCCATTACCCGTTCCTCAAAATGCAGAACCTCGCTCTGTACAACAATTTCATCCACCGGACGCACGATCATTTCACAGTGGCCTTGTGCCCCTGGGTGATGTCACGCCGTCAAATGTTCCAGCAAATGCTCCATCACCGAGCGGGCAATGCTCAAGCAATAGACACTGGCCCTTCCCCGGCGACCCCCCAACGAGCCACATCCGGGGATGGCCAGGAGGCAGTCCGCCTTATGACCAGCAACGAACTCCAATTCATCATGATATAAGTTTTGGGCACTGTGACGAACGCCTAGGGGTTGACTTTCTTCTGGATGGTAGTCAGCGCATGAAATTAGGTAACGGGGTTCCCTCACATCACTCGCCCTCATCAGCACCGTTAGTTCATGGCCATGCCGAGCATCATTCCATAGTGGCGCATGCTAGTCTACCCCGGTGCATAGGTGCCACCTCTTCTTTTGACGGCATATTGCTCAGTTTTCTTGCAGACCGCCAAGCCCGTGCCGCTGAAGGTATACCGATTAAAACACTCGTAGGGCCGCTTTATCCCAATTTCACTGCATTACTATATCCAGAGCGTCAGATTGACTCGCATCCACTTTCAAAGCTATTTACGGATATTCTTCGCGCATTTCCAGATATTTATGGTCTGCCTGAACAAGTAGCAATAGTGTTCATTATGTTCCTCATCATGCGATGGCAGATCGAACCCACCCAGGAAAACTATGACAGGCTACCAGATTGGGTAACGCCACGGCCATGTCAATTGTTCACGCCGCATCCGGCATGGATAGATCATTTACCCTGGTAAGTAAAGCCCATATACTACCCTCACTACGTACCTCTTAATCGAGTTCTCTCGGGCTCCTCCGCGCATATCCTCCGCCTCAAACCATACTTACTTATTACAGGCCACGCCTACGTGATCGTATGATTTCTGCCACCCCCTTCACAGTCTTCGATACCTTCTTCATACCCTACACAACCACGGTTTCCCTCAACTGGCCCTACGAGCCGCGTGATTGCTTACTTCCAGCATCTGTCGCGAAAACCTCCTCAAATCTCTCAACCGCCTCATCTCAATTCTCTGCCAGCTCACCTTACAGCACCGCTGCGCACACCAGTTCCCCTCCCGCCCCGCCGACGCCCGACCCCGCAGTGAGTACGCCGGGGGTGTTGTGCAAGGAAGATGAGCAGTGGCTTATCAATCCAGTATTCGAAAGCCATCTGCGCAATCTGAATAACTGGAGCCTGGGACCTGCGTTCCGGACAGCGTTTCCACATCTAGCAGATGCAGTACGGATTAAGGAGGAACGGTAACCAGGAAGGCTGACCGAAATAAAAAGCAGAAAAGACGGCAGATAAACAAGGATGTCTAGTCTCACCTTGGAAAATGGATAATGATGGAATTTAACGTATGGGACTGGAGCGGGAATTTGATTTGGTATCGGAAAAGCATTTATCATCTGTAGATTACCACCTTTCACCTTTGCAGGTAGCATTCCTTCACATTCTTGTTGTTTTTACTTGATTTTTTTTTTGGGGAAAAATATTGGGGACGGCGTGTAGTGGAGGAATCTGGTGCTGCTCTGATATACGGTTCTGCTTTTGCAACTCAATTGGTTCTTTTCGTGCTCTGCTTTTAAAAGAGGGATCCGAAGGATCTCACTCCTCTGTCGGTGTGGATAGTGTAATTCTTGTCTCTTCTAGGAGGATCTGGTCAGGATATTGTGGATGCGACCGCCTGATTCAACAGGGCGGTACCTTCGATCCTTTTTTTTTTTAAAAAAAAGCGTTGTCGGGCAATTTGGCTAAGGCTGCTCTGTCAAATTCTTGGTTAGTCAATGTCTTTTCTAGCTTAGTGTTATAGCTGTTCAAAACTACCACTATATACACCCCCTTTCCAACCTACGTCCTCTCGAGCACGCGTGTAATTGCTATTCACTACTAATGAGATGGATTTCCAACTCTTGAAGCTATTTTAGCTAATCTATGAAGTCTCGTGCATCCTATACCTCTAAGGCCGGCCTCAAATTCATGTAGCGGACGTACAGCCCATAATAGCTCCAAGCAAAGTCTAATATTCAATATTGTTAGTATCGTGATGAGCATTAAAAAGTACCGGAAGGCCTAGCGCCACATCTTGTGGTAGAAACAATGCCGTTTTCTATGAGCAACAATACCACATCGGTTAGTGTCTCTTATCCATGGCTCCAATTCAGGGACCCTTTCTGCCAACACTACGTGCAGTACCAGAGCGTCGATTCAGACCAATGTCCAACGACAAGATCCGCATATGAGTAGGGATACAAGTATCCCGTTTAAATACGACACGAATATCGGTCAGCCTCATCCATAAGCGGAAAAATACAACTGGTATGAACACTTTACATGACGCCATTTTTAGTCGTTGGAATAAGCCGACCCGCCCCTCCAATAGATCTTCCTCCAGGATAGCAGTAGCATGCGCGTTTTACTCACGCCATCGACACCTGAGACCACGGAAACGACGACCGATAGAGACGTGAGCAAGGGGTCTTCCGTTGCAACACTTCCAGCTGCGGCGCAGCTCTTCCTGGAGAATTTAATTGAATCCGCAGCTCTGTCTTGCACAAAAAGGACTTTTATCGCAGTTGGGAAGCGCATGGAATGGTCGATAGGTTGAAGATGCAACTCCGTGCTGAACACTCAGTGTCCACCTGTACTTGGATAGTACGCGTCTAAACCCAGTCTCATTTTGGGTTCTCACGGGAAAGTGTGCGACATAGTCTGCTTGGCTGCTTATATTGGAAGCGTGATCCCGGACATCACTGAATTCGGCCGCAAATTCCTGATCACACTTGTGAAATCGTGATAGTAGCATAGCCATTATACCCGTATCGCCCGGCCATACGCCCTCCTAGAAGTCCTCTTAGGCCTAAAGCTAGGGTATTGAAGAATCGTGATTATTATGATGCTGAAGCAGCCTGTAAGCAAAATCGTAGAGCCTAGCTAGCCTCAACTATTAATTTGATGCTTTATACAGGTGTATCCGATTTCGAATAGCGAAAAGCGAGTGTCTTGCAGGAAATAGCCACACACTCCTAATGATCACTTACTTGTGCATGGCTAGTGCGACTTCAGTTCCAGTTTGTTGCACTGAATGATCCAGGAGCCAGTGAGTTCACAAGACTGGCGTTCACAAATGCAGGACTGATAATAAAACAGTCTAAAGGTAATATTGAATGAATATATTCATTTCTTGATCTAGATATTTGCCAATGGTTCGCCAGCGGCATTGCCACGTTAAGACGCCGGTTCCCGCTTTCGCTTAAGAAGTTGATTGCACCATAAATAAAACAACCGATGAAATACAATTTGCTACTACTATCCCCACCTCCAAACTCTCCGATCTAGACGCCTACTCATATCATTGGTGACCATTTTGCTGGTACCCTTCTTTGTAGTGCCCCCCGTCGTACTGTGGCGCGCCATTGCCGTTATATTGCGGCGCGCCGTTGTATTGTGGCGCGCCATTTGGTTGTGGTGCACCAGGTTGACCGTATTCCATCCGAGCCCCTTGGCCGTTGGCTTTGCCTTCATTGGCTTTCTTAGCCTTTCGGCTCTTAACAAGGCTTGTGATGAGGTATGTGATGCACATTTTTAATTGTGATAGAGAAGTGAGGAGGAAGTTTATCAAGAGCAAAGATGATTTTTATGGGGTGCGGCTGGATGATTGGTGCTCTTAGGTGATATCCTTTAGAGAATTGTATCTGCTCTAGGTTGGAGGCGGATGAAGGCTATCTAGAAGATCGATTAGTATTCCGAGCAAGTTTTGACACGGTGTGGAGAAGGGTTAGCCCACTTTAGGTTATTTGCTCGAAGTTGCATGAACTGGAGACGACGCTGCAAAACTCGAGTTGATTTATCCAAGCCTGGGATATTCTTGTGATATATATATACACCCAAGAACCCAAGCAATGACAAGCATTGAGGATCTGCGCACGAGGCTGTGAATTTCCGGTGTCCGGACTCCGTTGTTATCACTTTAGGTGAATGCTGTGCTTACTTGCATGGTTGAGCTTGTTATTTGGAGTACCCTGAGTGAGATCCACAGCTCTGGAATATCTGGCGGCTGAGCACAATGCGCAAAACAAGATGGCCGTCTCGCCATTGCATCACGCTCAACTTACCGTAAACTGATTGGACAGGCGGCCACCAGGCGTTATTCCTTCAACATCTAGGCTGACTGTTGGTAGTGGTAGACTCACCATGTCCTGGTTGGTTAAGAACTCCGATGAGGATCAACCCCGACCTCCGATGTTTCAGCAAGGAAAGCAACACCACAGCGTAATTTCGTTAGTTTTCGCAAATAGCAGTGTAAAACTGTGTCCTCTCTATGCTGGTTCTGTTTTATTTCGTCACAATATTATCTCAATTTGCCTTGCTTCCTGCAATCATGGGACGGGGCTATATTCCAGACACAAATCTTTCCTGACTTCAGAACCTTGCCTACCTGTGGTCGCAGGTGGTTTGGTTGCGGAGGCCGTTCGCCGACTTGAAAATAAAGTTGACAAGGTCCGACTGAATGCATGCGCAGTCCAACCAATCAATTCGCTTTGAATCCGAAGTGAAAATTTAAAGTTCCGCAAGTTTACCTCAGCGGACTCACTTTAATTTTGTCAGTGAGGAATTTTAGAAGCTAAAGCGGCGGACTTTGTATAGATGACACTCACTCGAATTTACAATTTGATCAACTTCCTAAGAAGTGGTTGACTAGTGAGGCCGGCGTCTTTAAAAGCAAGTGGCTCCTGCGAGATGTACAAACTTTTTAAAAAGAACTTTTTGCACTGTAGTTACATAAGTCTGATCGCTCGGCGCAATTTTGCTTCTTGAGAAAATTCTGTCAACTCAGGGGCCCAATAAAATACCCGCTCCAACCAGAATCTTCTCTGAGCTGGCTGAAGTAATCAACGGGTAGTCTTAAGAGATATAATCCAAACGAATTCAGCATCCGAATTAAAACCGACTAAAACTAACCATTTGGAGGGGTAGTATATCAGTGTTGATGTAGAGTGTCCTGTTCCCGAAATCATTAGTCAATCGCACTGCAAATCGCATTAAGCGCAGCTCACGCGCCTCCGCCTTTCGCCCAACCTTCAACCAGACCAGGATCACAGATTAGTAGGATTTCTTGCCAACATGACATCCAGAGAACCCTCAGAAGTCGAAGCGAATTCGCAAGGCCACAGACGGCGTGATAGCTTCGGCTGCATATCTATGCGAGGCAGAAATATCGACAATCAATAGCTAGACAACCGTTGCGAATACCAGCGTACCAGTTCGTGACTTAAGGGTTTCAAGCTGCTATACTAGCTCTCCATCGCTGTTAAGATGGTGTATAGAGGGAAGCCTTCCAAGGGATGTGCAGTATGTCGAGGAAGAAAGATTAGGTAGGCGTCCGTTCCATTTATGTGGTTGATCGCCTTGCCAGACATTGACATTTATCAGTGTGACCAAGTTATTCCTGCATGTGGACAGTGCATAAAGTTGAAACGGAATTGCCCTGGTTACCTGAATGAAGCTGATGTTCCTAGACGAGACCCGTATGGTCGTTAAGAAGGCCCGAAGTCGTAGCCTTCCTAGGACAGCCGAGGATGGCTTTTTTGAAGAAGGTACGTCTACACCCTCCTGTCAATTCCGGTTGTTAGCGCAGCCACATCTGCACAGCCTTACTTTCCCTTAAACAGCAAAAATACCAAAACTTCCCCACAAAAAGGTCGTGCAGACATGGCTGCGCTAACA
>Ga0307515_10008772_pt1 | contig 19646 bp, 27 predicted proteins | sample 17_EM_MG_FD_194513 | JGI IMG/M metagenome (GOLD analysis project Ga0307515, IMG submission 194513) | Populus trichocarpa ectomycorrhiza microbial communities from riparian zone in the Pacific Northwest, United States - 17_EM | ecosystem: Host-associated > Plants > Roots > Unclassified | place... | reverse complement strand
GTAGCCAATATTATTGTTTGAAGTGACTATGGAAGCAGAGCTTCCGATGCAACATTTACCACTATTCATCCCCCATTACTCTATGTATTTTGTGCTGACGCATATTCCAACAGAAGCGGAGGTCTCTGCTACTTCACCCCGTAATTTTTCGTTCAGTGTACCTTTGGTGTTGATTGCGCGGGCCTGATGGGATGAATTTGGTTCTGTTATGGAATATAATGGATCGGTGTACTAAAACATGCAGGGGCGGTGGATACTCGAGCTACATTTTCCTCTCTGGAAACACTTATACATCTGGTTAGAGGCAAACCCGTCCTTGGGTGCGAGTGCATCCGTGAAAAAGCCTTTGTTGTTAGAGCGACGCTCTGAACTGAAATAACAGTTGTTTCGGTAGTAAAGCAGGTCACACTGAGTATCTAATAATTAAGACCAATGAAGGGTTTACATTGCATGGGCCACCCCACGCTTCATTTAAAAAGCAAGGCCTTTCGCTTTTGCGATCAGGGTCTCCGGTGATCTCCAGGTTTCTATCATTAAGCTCTATCCTATTATAGGCCATCTCAAAACAGCATCGTAGCGGACTCATGACGACCTCACCACTTCATGATCCGCAGGTGTCAGCTGTGTAGTGCTCGCAAGTCGCTCCTCCTCCTTCATCAGCTTCTTGTTCAACAAGTAATCATTTGCGGGGTCTCCCCACCGCCCGACGCCATACAACTGTCGCATGGGCGAGACGAGCAGGAATGCCACAACGAATAGCTCGATCGCGCTCTGTAGCACGTAGAACGCTGCCTTGTCCCCCTTCGATGTGAGGGTCCCCGGACCAGTGGCTGTGAGTGAGGTCTCTTTGTATTGAAGTGTTACAATCCGGTAGATAAACACAATGTCCTGCCAGAGGGAGGTTCAGATCGTAGAAAGAAGGACATGAAGTACTATCTGGGCGTACCAGTAGGAGGAGCATACTGAGTATGTAGCCACAGGAACGGCGGCGGATTCGGGGGACTTTGATGAGACCATATGCGACTGAAGCTGTGGCGATTTGGTGGAGTACCATGGCAACGATGACAGTGATGAGTCTATATATGAAGTTACCATATCAGCTCGATGCTCTATATTCAGGAATCATTCGACCTGACCTGGTATTCCACAGTTTGTCCGCCTCGGATTGATCCTCTATGGCCTTATCATAGCGGGCTGAGAGAGTACTTAGTACCTTTGGAGCCTGAGATGGTGATGTGACTTACAGTTTGCGACCCCACCGACCACAAGGATGGGTATGAAGGAGAGGGCAACCACGTCCATGAATCGCCGGATCCAGAACCTCCGCCGTACGAGATTGGGATGATTAGCCTCAGTATCTGGAAGAGTCGTCTCGACTACAAGGCATCGATACATATTGAGGCAATCGGGTATCAACCCAATGAAACCATAACCTGTTACCAACGCGTTACAGAGGGTTTAAGCATTGAAGTGACGGAGGCTTACCCAATGTGGCCTGCTGGTAGAATACCAGGCCGGTGTTTGTTCGCGAGACCGCGCCGTACGCTTGGCGCAACCGGAGCACATAAAGGACCACTCTGGTTTTGGTCAGCTTTGTTGATGGTTTGGGAGAGACGAGAGACAAGCCTGACCGTTCTACGGCGTATATCGTGGTGCCGATTATTACAGTGTTCCATTGGTGACGCTTGAAATAATTCCAAGCGATTGCGGGGACGAGGAGAGCATGAATGGCGAGAAAAATGGCGGAAGGTACTGGAGCGCACATGAGGGCCGGAAACGTCGATGAGACTGTATTTTCCTACCGATGTCGTCGTCTGTGATGTTGCCGCCAATTGGGGTCGGAAAGTTGACCATGTCACTTGAATGAGTGAGGATGTATGAAGGTGGATATGTGTGCAGATGGACTTGAGGACAAGGTTCGTTCAGAGGCTTTTATACGGCGTGACCTGCTCCGGAATTCCTGGGCTCCACCAGGGTGACTGCGCCCCTTGCCGGATGTTTCGCGCAATTGATAGGTAGATAGGTAGATTGGGTTTCTCTCCACGAGAGTGACACCAGCGCTATTCACACTCAACGGGCGACTGGCCGTGGTGATGTCGAATACGGCTGCGTAGGGCTGCGGCCCCAGTGTGGCCGGACACCGGACCACATTGGTAATACCTGAGTCCCAGCGCTAGGAGCTTTTGCGCTCCTAACAATACAGGTGGAGATTCCCATGGTGATTCTGTGTGATGATTCTTCACCCATTATCGGTCCAGGCTCAGTAGTGGTGAGACCTAGATTGGCAGATTCCTTGCTGGGCCAGCTTTTTCTCTTCCTACAGGTTATGAGCATTGTGACATGGACCAACAGCCCGAAGAGTTTAATACGCCTAGTAAGTATTCCGCATTGCGGGGGTGCAGAATTAAGGGGTCGAGTTGTGCCATCATATCTTTGTCCAACCACTTCTGTTGATCCATGTCAGCACCTTATTGAGCAGGAATACTCCATTCTTGTCCGGAATTATTGGGATCGGACTTCAATCTTTATTTTCCTCTCGCGAGTATGCTATCTGAGGTTGCACTATGAAGGACTTTGCTTGACTACGAACACTCACCAACACGCCTACCTCTATTCAACGTCTCTCTCCAATGTCTACTAACGACGAACACGACGTTCCCCCTCACCTGAACACTCCAGCACCCGAAACCCAGCAAGCTCCCCCTGCTCTGGACCGCATTATTTCAGGCCATGCATGGCGGCTAACATGCGTGCTGCACCAGAGCAGCGGGGGCGGAGCCTACGATGCTTCGGGTGTAGGGGTGTTGATGTGTGGGGGTACATCGTGGTCGTTGTTAGACACCGGAGGTAGAGCGGGGATAGGGGTAGGCGAGTTGAAGAGGTTTTCAACCTCGTCGGAAGAGGAATTCCAAGCGTGATGAATAATAGGAATGAATGTAGGAGGTTGTGCAAAGGAGGATTGCGCCTGGCTTCGAGTACGAGTAACTCTAGATGTACGTGTGCATGCACCAAGGTGAACCAGCAGGGGTAGTCGGAATATACTGTTAAGCTGGAAATTATATTAGATCGGCAATCCCTGAATGGATCACTTTCAAGCCGCTGAGGACACCAGAGGCAGACAGTAGGACTGAAGACTTAAAGGCGAATGTAAAGGAGAGACCTTAGTCGATATTTTGCACTTGTACATAGACTTTGAATACAAAGGAATGTCTAGGCGCGAAAGAACAGTCTGAATGTACGGACGTCGGGAAGCGACTGGAGTTTGAACACATGAAAGGAGGTAGAATTAACAAGCTCTGAGACCTAGCTACCATCTGAATCGGGTGAAGCAAACTACTAAACGACGGCGAAGACGAAGGAATGTGAATTGTCCAAATGAAGGAGAGTGGGGAAGGCATATATACGTGCGAAGGTGAAGAGGTTGCAAGGTGGTGTGCGATTGACATAAAGGTGACGCGTCGTCGGAAGGGCAGTAGTCGCGCCGGGGTCGATATTAGGCGTGAGAGCCGATTGACGACGATAGGTGGTCGCTAATCGTTGTCACTTTGTTGTCCACCTGAAATTGAGTACTAGTGGCGTGGCCGTAACATGGGCAATCACATTCGCTTTCTTGCTTTGTCGCAATCCAGCAGTTGTCAACTTCTCCATCCACCCTTACAAACCATTTCTAAGGGAAATTTCTCAGACTGCCTGAGCAATAATGGCTATACCATCACATCCTCCGGGACAAGCAGCAGGTTCAAGTTCGTCCGTGCTCACATTTGCACCTGATATGCTGAACATACCACAGTTGCTGAGCGGGTTTAAACGAAGTATACATAGAGCATCAAATGGATTATCTTCACAACCCAAGGAGATCTTTGGTGTTCAGCGTGGGCTTGACTGGTTTCGTTTCAATACACCTCGGCTTCCCAGGGAAAATGCCCTTCTGTCCCAAACGAACATGCTCATCAGAGTGCCCAAGTTCCAACTTGAGCTCTTCCGTCATCCTCTTTAGGTCGGATATAAGCTTCCGCAGCTCGTCGATTTGTCCGCGACGATGGACATCCGCTTTTGGAAGGAGGCTCTTTTGGATCTGAACACCTCGCTTGTAGTTGTCGCTACGAGGTTACATGAGCCATCAACCAAATATGGAAGGGCAATATTGCTCACTGGCACACCGCCAAACGTTCCATCCAGTCTTCAATCTGACTATTGTGAGCAGGTCTGGATTTCTCATTGGCTCGGTCTCTTCTTTTCCTGAGGATGCGAACCATGGTGTCTGCCCAAATCAAGGCATGAACGAGGGGACCAAGGAAATATTTCGAGTAGGATTTTGGTCCTTGGAGATGGATTTGTGCATTAACACATTGATCATACCACAACTTCACCCTTCTATCCTTTGGTAGGGGACCCGCTCGCCTTCTAAGAGCCCGCGTATAAGCGACTTGTATGACGACGGCCGCGTTGATCTCCTCTGGCGTAGCTGGAACTTGCGAACCTTCGACCGAGATAGTGGTTGTGGGTCCGACGGCTCCTCTACTCATGAGAGCTTGCTCATACATTGTGGGACTGGGTGCACGAGTAACAGTGGAAGATAGGGCTTGCGGGACGAATGTTTTGGCTGTTGGGCGCAGCCTTGACCTCCTGACGTCGATAACCAGTAGAGATGATTGATATTGCGAAAAGAGAGTAGACTCGTTGGTGAATGTTATTAGACCATGCGGGGGGTCGGAGGCATCTTGGCCTTGGTTCGATCGAACGGTTCGGACCATACTATCGACTGGGCAGTCGTTGAGAGATTCGTAAGCAGCACTCGCCAGCTCTGGCCAATCTCGTGCCTTGATATAGCTGCAAGGAGTCTTGTTAGCAGAGGGTTGGACGATCCGAGGTCGCGGAACGAACCCAAGATTAGAGGGCCAGAACTGCATGTCTTCGCGGTCCTTGCGTAGAGCAGAGATCGATTGCCCAATTTGAGTTTGGAAAATATTGCTTCTTGAATTGCAACCGACTGCAATTGTTCGTGTTGGGGAAGGTCGCAGAAGTAATGGGAAGACGTACTAATGACAAGGCAGCGAAATCTAGTGATAATATCAGGGCGCGAAATTTGCGGGGTCACCATTCTGGCTTACATGCGAGAGATAATTCGTCCACGATAGGCAAGATTTTGATCCCTGAACTCGCCTTCTCACCGTCACTAACAGACATGATAGATGGGCTACATGAACGTACCTTGACCAGAGTATACGGCTTCCACTAGGCTTTCTAGCGGTCGGAGCAGATGAGAGAGAGCCCACACGTTCGCTGTCGGCAATTGCGGACGTTGTGCGAGATAGAACAAGAAGGAACGAGGTAGAATAGCTTGATCCATTCGGCCTTGATGGAGGCAACCGACGAAAACGGCAGTTAATACCTCAAGGAAAATAATCAAGGCGTGCAGATCGATCCTGACCCGGTTATTGATGACGTGCCTGGATACCTATCAGTTACAATATCTGGAGACTCAGACGGTTATCTCCCTCACTGGAGGAATGTGATTCCTTGCTCTACACTTCCTTCTGTGGGTCGGAATAAGGCGTCGATGAGATCTAAAAAGAGAGGTCGCCGTCCTCCCACGACATCAACTCGATAGCCATCCACATTGTGGGGGACACGTCGAAGAATGTTGTCTTTCTGAACGTCCGGGCGACGTTCGATGTCGAGTGCGCTGGCCATTAAGAGTGTTTTGAGCATAACTGATGGATTTCTGACGTCGAGGTTACAGATGCTGTCTTGCAGCCACTCGCGCAAGACGATGATTCCATCTGATACGCCCGGCTCTCGACTGGTGAAACTAGCCAGGTTCCCAGCGGCTTCGTGCAGCGGGAAAAGTATTTCGAATATACGACGCAAGTACTTGCTGCGGGGCTTCTGAGTAAAAGCAGGCAGACGAGGGATGATAACCTACTTTCTCTGATGCCGTCTCTCCTTCCAATCGTGTGGCTCTCCTTGACTGAGAACGAGGATCTGACGCAGGTGGAGCTGAAGCTGCTGGTTGTAGAAGGTTGTGACGTCTCCTCTCTTTACATGAAGTCTATGGCATTGGCATTCCAGCTGGCGTTCATCTAAATATGTTGAACACAGATACCCGAAGGATTTAGCACTGAGACAGATAACAGCGTGGTTGGACAAGACTGATACGAGACGGCCATCCAAGATTGTTGCGATTTGAAAGCCGAGTTGCCTTGCATTGACAACGATATCGTTTCGGTCATTGGTGCGAATTACAGCACGTGGGATGATCTCGATGCGGGAGAGGGATGAGGTGGGCGATATCCGTGCCTTCGGTCCAGACTCATCTAAGCGGAAACCGAACGCCCTCTGGATAGCAATCTCGGTCTCGAGGTGCGGGAGACGAGAGTTCCTTCGATAGGTAACACTAAAGAGGTGCAGAATCCTGAGGAGGCGATTCATCTTCTCGCTTCTGTCGCGAAAGGTAGTCAAGGCACCGTAAAAGAGGAGCGTTGGAACGGCCGCTCTTGTCATCGGCAAACGTGAGTGCAAGCGCCTCAAGGGTCGGTGTATCACACTTGATAATGGCATTGAACATAGAGAGCTAGAGCAACGCATGAGCGCTTGACGTTTGAGGTTGTGAGGACGTACCTGGTTCTTCCAATGAATGCCCGGCTCCAGAATATCAGGCAGTAGTTTCTCCAAATTATGGACTTGCTCTCGGTTTTGATCAGTGACTGGAGTGGTGTACGGGAGCTGTCCCCAAAAAGCGTCGCATAGACACTCAGCGGCGCGATCGTGGTCACCCCCTCGAGTAAATAAGCGGGTGGCAGCGACCGTTTCTCCTGCCGCCGCTCGCAGACATCCTGCCTCGACATAACGCTCGAGCGCTTCGAGAACTGGAGCCTTCTCAAAGCCATAATCGTCCACTAGCTCAAGAAATTCCTCATCAGATTCGAACAAGGACCTTGCTTTGCTGAAACAACGTGTGAGTGTTGGCGTCTCAGCAATGCCTGTAGTGAACTCACTCGATTTCTTTGGCCTGAATATAGACAACTTTGCAAACCTGAATAATCGAATTTGCGACAGCCGGTTCCACCCCTCCCTCGCGGATAATCTCGACAGCCCGATCGAACTTCCCGGCCAATCGTGCATAACGAGCAGCCATAGTCCATTCCTCAGCTCGATAGAACGCATCGGAGGCTTGACTGAGGTGCTCAGCTTCCACGTAGCATTCTGCGGCTCGATTGAAACAACGAAGCTTTTGTATATCCCCCGCCTTTAAAGCGCAAGCCCAAAGTGCATCCGCAGCAGTGAGGAAGGCAGTCTTGCGTTGCTTAGAACCCCGTTCGAGGGGCCGAGCATCTTGCCTTAAATGGTAGGCACTTGATATGTCACGCTCGAGAGGTAGCTCCGCACGATCGAAGCACAGTTTGGCCTGTCGGTACCGACCATTTGAGAAGAGGAGACGACCAGCCTTAGCCCACTCTTCGGGAGTTGAAGAGACTATGTCCTGGGTTAATCATCGTAGATTGCCACTGCCGTGAAACTCACCAGCCAGCTCTGGAATACGGTCACCCGGTTTGCGGATGTCTATTTGATTCCTCGCACTCCATAGGACCTTGGGGCGGTTATAATCTGGTTATGAACCGAGCCATATTACTTACGCGCATTGGTTCCCCTTGCTCGGAACTATCCCATATCCATAATTGGCTTCTGGCTCTTGTCAAACCAACATACAAGAATTTGAGTTCCGAACAAACGCTGGTATGACGAAGCTCATCAAATCGAGGAGCAGCGATACCGCTACGGTCTGTGGGTTCTACTCTGTTGAGAATGACACGCCAATCGGCCGTTGACGTCGGAGAGTCTTTGAAGAAGTCGTATAAGAGGACATCTGAAAACTCGAGACCCTTGGCCTCGTATAAGGTCCTTGCAGTATCCCGTGAGCATCCCGAGGTCTCTATTAGGCGGACGCTCACATGATCAACCCGATATCCCCAGTCATTGCTCGGAGCTTATCGCGGGCGTTCTCGTCACGAACGAGAATACCTGGAAAAAGTGGTGATCAGAGCCTACATGATAGACTGAAGGACTGACATTGTTCAGCACCAAACTCGACTCTCGAACCACTGAAATACGTTTTGGTCAACAAAACGGAGCGTCAATAAGTCAAAACTCACGCCTCGCCGAAGAGGAATTGCTCGTAATGGACGACACCATCTTGCCAACCTCGAAAGAATATGGGTTTGGGCCCATCCACCAACCCTCGCTCTCCCTCCAGGACGTCAATCGAATCACGCCAGAAATGAGTAATGGTTTCAACGACCGTCTGGGCGCAGTTAACTATTCCGCCATGGCTGCGGTAGTTGACGGACAATGAGAACGATTCAGGGTGAATTGCCTCTCGGATCTGTCGTTTCACAAGGTCATTTGATTCCTAGTCAATTTTATGAGCAGAACTAGGTGAGTAAGTTTGAAGCATTCTCACTTCAAGGCGAAAGAGGAATGACTTGAGGTCAGCAAACCTGAAGGCAGTTGATGTGATTTGCTGTGCAGTGTCTCCAGCCCAAAAAAACCCATGGGGATTGTTGCAAAGGACATGCATCACTGGGACACATTATTTCAGTGCTAAGGTGGCCTAATGGAGGTGCCGGACCTACATTTCACGTCGATTAGCAGATTATCTTGAGACTCGTCACAGTATCTGCGCAAGGGTCAGTAATCTTGGACTAGAGGAGTACAAACAGTAATCCAAAGATGCTCACAGGTAGTGGATCGGGCATCCTGGAAGGCCATTAGTTTGTATCGCCTGCAAAAGCGCGTGTGTCCTGCCGTCATATATGTCAAAATATAGTGAAGACAGGTTACAGAACTTATACCGACCTGTCGGCAACATCATACCCATCCAATTCTCGCTTTCGGCGAATGTACGCTTGAAAGAGACTATAGACAGGACCGCGCTGCTTCGCAAATGTCGCCTGAGTTCTATGGCTAAGCATCTCATATGACTCGCGATCCATGTAGCCATTTTCGGCTGCCAATGATTCTTCCGAGCCACTGATTACCCCAAGAAACTCACTCCAGACAAGAGCTGGATCTGTCCGAGGGAAATTAAGAACCACAATATCTTTGAACTAAGTTGGAGTGCATACCAAGACCCTTCGTGAAATTTTGCGGGAAATGGGGCCAGTAAACCGAGCGGAAAACATGATAGTCGATCTTCAGCTCTTCTTCAGCTTGCTTCTGCTCCGTATGCCACCCATTCTCATCAAGGCCTTCGCTCTCAAGGTCCAATGGGACATCTTCAACATCCCGTAGCTCGAATCGCCGCAAGGCGCGCTTCTGCTCCGCCGTTCGTGCTTTGCGCTTGAACTTCAATTTGAAATCGGCTTCGAGCAGTTGACAAAGCTGGAAAGGAAAGGCTCGACGCCGTGTAGGTCAAAGGATATTTAGGTAGGAACCAACCTTGTCAAACGTGAGAAAGAGCGGAAAGTGGTCATCTGTCAGTTCGCTGAACTTCTTCGGCAACCCGGATTGACTGTCATCTTCGTCATCAAGTTCTATCAACTGTGTTGCTCGCTGCTTTGATTCCCCTTCACTACGAGCACTGGAGGCTGAGGACCTGGCCAGTTTTGTGTAGTACTCTTGGACCCTCTCCGCAAGGACTCGGGATTGAGTAACAAACACTTGCCGGATCTTCTTACTTGATAGGGAAGCACTGGATCGCTCTACTCCCAGCATCTTAAACAACATTGTTGTCGTCTTTCTAAACCGTTAGGTCAGTTCCCGGTCAGGGTTCAAGTGTGATGAGGCGCACGTACCCAGTACCGCTACGGCCAAGCACAAAACATGACGATGGATGGAGAATAATCTCCTGTTCCCGATTACTGGAATTGACGATTAAAATATGGCTCACTGGGTTGCTAATGATCACCCACGAAACAGAGAATGGGTGGGTAGCATCCTCATCTGCAAGAATATCTGAGGGGAACATTAGTAATGATCCAGACAGTGGTATGAGACCTTACTGTTCAAGACTGCTTGGGTTAGGGGAATGAACTTCTCGAGACTGTTGATGGAATACTAGTAATCAGGGTGTTCTCATAGGGGGATAACATACTTACGCTAAAAGGGAATGAAGCTACGAACACTTCAATAAACCTCTACCTAACAATGGCTGCCTACCTGTAGGATTTGGGCATGATCCAAGTTGGTTGGAGTGACCACGTCCTCGTACACCTCTGGAAGTGGTGGGAATGACTGGGGAGTGACATAGCCTTGATAGTTCGGGGACGTTTGCCGAGCCATACACCTTCCAGGTGGGGTAAGAGATACCAAATGGGACCTCCACTCCAATATTAATACCTCTTTCGGTGATCAGGTCCACGCCTCTGAAGGTGGTGGCCAACTGCTTGCCAAAGGTTCCGGTCGATCTCAGCATGAGAGTAAATCCCAAACAGCTTGAGCACTGCAACGACTCAGCGGTTCGCCACCTACTTGAGGAGTCAAATACCTTGCGTCTCATTCTATAGGACGTCGTCAGCTTCAAATGTGTAGGCTCAGGCCTGAACCCACCTCCCCGGAATCGTCCATCGTACAATCAATGGTGTAGACCAATCTCGTGTCCCTTTCCATTTTGGCTTCAAATACTGGGATATCAGTATCCTGCCCGAGTAATTTCTTCTGGTTCGAAGCGGAAAAAAATCCCTGAGAAAGCTCGCTAGGAGTCATTAGTGGAGGTACAGGGCCATTAATTAAAGGTATATTCACATAATTTTTTTCTTGATAATCTCAAACCGTTTGGCATCTCGGCGACTGAATTGTCTTAAGTGTTGCTGGCAACGGGTCGAGAGAAGAATCTTCCATTCACCAAAGCCTTCAATCGAGTCGTCAAAATATTTTACTGAACTGAGAGTACCAAAATGCTGGCCAGATGTTGAATCTTCGGTTGGTGGGCTGGGTGCATTATCAGCTGCACTCGTGGTATTGTCGACCCCCTGGTTGGACTCCGCTGTCGCAGTTGCTTGAGTCTTGGTAAGGATACTGGAAAGGAAGTATTCCTTCACTTCGTGGTGTGCAGTGCTGCGGATAAAATTCTTTGAAGCTCATTAGTGACATTCACATTCGATTAAAGTCTACTCACCTGAAGGATTTCCTTTTGCCCTGCAAGGAGGTCTTCGGTCAGCTTATCGAATTCTGACAGGGACCGTGGTCGAGCGACCCCCATTCTCTGGAAGGGGGTATCGTCAATGCTTGGCCCTCTGGCCCGCGCGCGTTTAGCTTGCTTCTGAGAGATCTTCCTGGAGGGGAACATCTGAGTTTCGTTATTTTCTATTGCAGGTGAGACAGGAGAGTTGAAGTTTATTCCTTTGATAGCCTCGAACACCGCTGCGACCTGCAAGACGGCGCACCGGTGCTCACGGAGCGCCCTTGTAAAATTACTCGTTGGGAGGTGGGCATATATTGCATCCAATTTCTTGATTGCTCTTTGCGCCATGGAATTGGCAAATTGAGCGGCTGTAGTCGGGAATGCGTGCTCGAACTCGGCTTCAAAAGCATGACGGAAGGTTTCAACGCCTGTTGGTGATGATTACCGTGTGAAGCAGCAGTTTGACTGGAGCTTACAGGCCAGAGCAAGGGCGAGAACAGGGTCGGGGATATCACCCACGAGGGTTTCGAGCAACTTGGAACGCTTTTCTGGAGCACAGACATTCATAAACATGGTAACAATATGTTGGATTTTTTGAATTTCAGGGAGCGGCCCATTCTCAAGATGGTCGAAAACCTCGTTGATGTCGAGCGGGAGAGGGACTGGTGTTGTCATATTTGGTTGGTTTTGAGTGGGCATCCTGGGGACTGAGTGTGTGCAGTTGGGACTGATAAGAAGTATTGCGGCAAAGACGTGGAGAAGTCCAAGCAAGAGAAGCGCCAGGTCAGGCTCCTGTAACAATATTAATCCCTTCACATTTCACTTCACACCTCACCCTCAAATATGCGGGTCAGCCTCCTGTGGTTCTGGGATCATATCTATGGATGGGCCATACGCGAACCAGTGCGAGCCACAGAGCCCTCGGAGCGGCGAAGCACCGGGTGTTTGATCGCCTACGCTACGTGATCAAGAAAGCTATCGAGAATTGCTTCGAGATAGAAGGGTAGTAGAGATCGAGTGGAACCCAAGGTATGGATGTGGTGAAAGCAACCGTCGAAAAGCCTCGCTAGTAAGTACCCCAATTCAGCGACACCGGCACCGTCATTTCCCATACCATGCTGACATCGGCAGGCCTACCAGCATCAAACTCAAATATCTACTCCATGATCCCTTACGAGGCATCAACCGCACTCGTCCCCACCGCTTCGTCATTCTTCATGAACCATCGAGCCCGAATTCCCTTAGCAACTTTGACTTCCTTCGACAGGTTCAAACTGCTCCCTCCTCGCCTCGGCTTAGGTCCGTCCATCCCAACTCCAGGGAGCTCCTTTGGTTCCAGAAGAACAACCTTGATCCGTTCGTCTGACGACACGGGGATCTGGTAACGGATGATCAGTCGAGGGAGTGAGGCGGTAAGCGTGTGCTTGACCGTGATCCGCTGGGTGTGTGTCGTCGTCTCCGTCCGAGTCGTCAGCGGCCCACCCTGCAACTTGACCATCTTGGACCGTGGATGGTAGATCACGTGGACCTGCTGGTCTACACCCAGTGAACACGGGAAGGTCTCATTCTAAGAAACAATTCAGCTGCAGTCAAATGGTCAACGTACTGGGCTGACGTGCTTGAAGAGCGAAGTGGTCAGACTCTGGCCAGTATAGCAGGGTGAGGGCTCACTGGGATAATCGACTTTACAACGAAGTTGTTCTCCAGGAAGATGTTCGCTTTACCAGGCAGTAGCAGAAACTGGCTCGTGTTCTTGACCTTGGCTTGCAAGAACGCGCTCGGGGCCTCTTTAGCTTTGGGACCAAATCCCATTGAAGATCTGCCGAGAGATCGACGACGGCAATAGAGGCTGTATGGGCTTGGGTCGATTGCTGGGGATGCATGGTGGCCAGTGGCTCTATCACAAACGATGCTGACACAAATCCTTCAACAGCCGCTTCAGTTTGTTCAAAAAATGCTGGAGCACCATCTAATTGGTCCCTCAGGACTATGGCGGACCCCCCGGGAGCGGAAGAGGGCGCCGCCAACGAATTCAACCGTACCCCACCCCCAAGGCCACCAAATTTGATCGACGTGTTGCGATATCTGTATGTTGGCAGTTTCCCGATGTACTGTGCGGAGAGTTTGGGAATCGTACTCCCCAGCTGATCTTAGGCGTGAGGGCCGATCGACAATAGGCGATCGCTAATCGTTAAGTTGTCGCTTTGTTGTCCACCTGATATTGAGTACTAGTGGCGTTGGCCGTAACACGGGGAATCACATTCGCTTTCTTGCTTTGTCGCATTCCAGCATTTGTCCACTACAACCTTCTCTATCCACCCAAACCTGCACTTACAAATCCTTTCTAAGGGAAATTTCTCAGACTGCTTGAACAATAGAGGCTATACCATCACGTCCTCGGGGACAAGCAGCAGGTTCAGGTTCGTCCGTGCTCACATTTGCTCCTGATATGCCGAACATAGCACAGTTGCTGAACGGGTTCAAAGGACCATAGAAAACTCATCTTTCGCATTCTGCGCTATATGAAGGCTAACACTAGTTATGGACACATGACGGGAAAGGGCACGGGATCGGTAATCGAGAAGTGGCGGGGCCGAGGTGGTGTGGCCAACGAGAAACGGACAATATAGTGCACGCCTCTGCTTCGCGCCAGGCCCTAACCTCCACCAACGAACGCAAGGTAGCCAGTATTATTGTTTGCCGTGACTATGGAAGCAGTGCTTCCGATGCAACATTTACCACTATTCCAATAGGTAAACCCCATTGCTTTATGCATTTTTGTGTTGGCGTGTAATCTAATGGGACGAATTTGGTTATGTTAGGAATGGATCGATGAACTGTAACATGCACTGGCAGTGGATACTCGAGCTACATTTCCCTCTCTGGAAACACTTGTACCTCCGATTAGTGGGTGCTTCCGTGAAAAACACCTTGTTGTTAGAGCGACGAACTGAAATAATAGTTGTCCCGGTAGTAAATCAGGTCATATTGGGTATCTAATAAATTAAGAACAAAGAAGGGTTCAGATCGCGTGGGCCATTCCTCGCTTGCTAAAAAGGAAAGCCTTTCACTTTTGCGATCAGGGTCTCCGGCGATCTCCAGGTTGAGACCGCTAACCTCCATCCTATTGTGGACCATCCAAAGCAGCATAGCGTCGGATTTATGACGACCGCACCTCTTCATGATCCTCAGGTTTCAACTGTGTAGTGCTCGCAAGCCGCTCCTCCTTTATCAGCTGCTTGTTCAACAAGTGATCATTCGGTGGGTCTCCCCATCGACCGACGCCATACAACCGTCGCATGGGCGAGACGAGCAGGAATGCCACAACCAATAGCTCGATCGCGCTCTGTAGCACGTAGAACGCTGCTTTTGCTCCTTTCGATGTGAGGGTCCCCGGACCAGTGGCTGTGAGTGAAGTCTCTTTGTATTGAATTGTTATAATCCGGTAGATAAAGACAATGTCCTGCCAGAGGTTCAGATCGTAGAAAGAAGAAGAGGAACTACTATTAGGACGTACCAGTAGGAGGAACATACTGAGTATGTAGGCACAGGAACGGCGGCGGATTCGGGGGACTTTGAAGAGACCATAAACAACCGAGACCGTGGCGATTTGGTGGAGTGCCATGGCAACGATGACAGTGACGAGTCTATATATGAATTTACCATATTAGCTCGATGCTCTATGTTCAGAAATCGTTCGACCTGACCTGATATTCCACAGTTTGTCCGCCTCAGATTGATCCACTATGACTTTATCATAACGGGCTGGGAGAGCATTTAGTGCCTTTGGTGACTGAGAAGGTAATAGGACCCACCATTCGCGATCCCACCCGCCACAAGGACGGATATGAAGGAGAGGGCAAACACGTCCATGAATCGCCGGACCCAGAATCTCCGCCTTACGAGATTGGGATGACCAGCCTCAGTATCCGGAAGAGTTGTTTCAACTACGAGGCATCGATACATGTTGAGGCAATCGGGTATCAACCCAATGAAACCATAACCTGTTACCAACGCGTTGCAGAGGGTTTAAGCATTGAGGTGACAGAGGCTTACCCAATGTGGCCTGCTGATAGAATAACAGGCCACTGCTTGTTCTTGAAGTCGCGCCGTACGCTTGGCGCAATCGGAGCGAATAAAGGACCACTCTGGTTTAGGTCAGCTTTATTGATGGTTTGGGAGAGATAGACAAGCCCTACCGTTCCATAGCGTGTATCGTGCTGCCGATTATTACAGTGTTCCATTGGTGACGTTTGAAATAATTCCAAGCGATTGCGAGCACGAGGAGAGCATGAAGGGCGAGAAAAACGGCGGAAGGTACTGGAACGCACATGAGGGCCAGAAACCTCGATGAGGATGTAGTTTCCTACCGATGTCGTTGTCTGTGATGTTGCCGCCAACTGGGGTCGGAAAGTTGACCATGGCACTTGAAGTGAGGATGTACGAAGGTGGGGTGTGTGCGCAGATGGAATTGAGGACAAGATTTGTTCAGAGGCCTTTATAAGGTGTAACCTGCTCAGCTCCGTTGGTTCCCAGGAGGAGCCGTTCGAATCCCGCCAGGTGACTGCGCTCCTGTTTCGCGCAATTGATAGGTGGCCCCACGAGAGTGGCAGGACCTCTGTGACCCCAGTACTCTTCATACTAAACGGGCGACTGGCCACGATGACATCGAGTACGGCTGCCCCAGTGTGTCAGTGGGATAGAATACTCGCTTATCGGACACCACATTGGTAGTATCTGAGCCCTAGGCGTTGTTGCGCTCCCAGCGGGACAGGTGGGGTTCTCCTAGCTGACGGCTATTGTATGATGATGTTGGCGCACAGGAATAAGTAAGGTAGCAACAACCCACCCTTCTAGAATTAGGGAGACCCGGATTCGATCCCCGGTCTAGCCTTACTTCTCTTCCTACGATTCTGTGACGCCTAGTAAGTATTCCGCATTGCGGGGGTGGCGAATTAGGTTCTCTTCCTACAGCGGCGACCTCTTCTATTGATCCACGTCAGCACATTACTGGGTAGGAGTACTTCGTTCTTGTCCGGAATTATTGGGATCAGACTTCATTATTGGACCGAAATCAACAAAACCGAATGTTCGTGCACTCAAAAGTTTCAAAACGTATTGCCCATTATGCACGATGACGACCTAATCGCACTCTTGCGGGCTCTGCTTGAACATGGTACCGTCTTGCTACATGGAAAGTGATGAACCTTTGAAGCGACCATTCTCATGAATGTCCCGCTCCGGGGAAAGAATCTGTAGGAGAGAGACACTCATGGGGCAATCTTGGGTTGTGAGAAGTGGCCTACTTGACTAAGGGAGATTAGCCCGCTGTGCTAGCGAAGATGTCAACAGCTCCATCTCCGTCCTTTCCCCGGCGGAGGACAGACGTGATACGGAAGCACTTCTTTCAGCCAGCAATCACGAAGAAGGATATCGGGTTTCACCCGTGCTGCACGGTTCCGTACACGGTACCCCCTTCCTAATCTCGCGGTATCGGTGAAGGACGTCATTGTTGACGTGTATTAGAGCACTCGCTTAAAAGTATCAACATATGTCATTCTGCTCATGGACATAGCACCATGCAACCGCGAGGGCCATTGATCGAACATTGCCTCCTTGAATGCTTCTTCCTGAAGTATCGGGAAAATATGACTGATGAGATTTCCGCGAGAGGAATAATCTAAGCAAAGTATCGTGTTTGTCGAGGCCCGCTACAAACACGTAAAGACACAACATCTAGGATCGAGACCTTATATACCCGAAGCGTTGCATGTGATACTCGACCAAAAGCGCACAGATCACACAATCGCACAGATCACACAATCGCCAACAATGACAATGAAGTCTCCCAGGGAGCACTTACAAACCATATCTAAGGGAAATTCTTCTGGTTGCTCGCGATAACAGTCGGTTCGTCGGTACCCGCATGTAATTTCTTTGGCACACATACGCTTCTCGGGCTCGCGCCTGGCTCTAACCTCGACCAAGTAACCAAGTAACGTAACCATTATTGCTCCTGCGAATAGGTTCGCGTCGTTGCTTTGTTGCTTTGTACCTTTATCGTTGACGCGCAACCGCGATAAGCTGAGGGCTCCTACGACTCTAACACGTAGGATTTCTTTCAGGGAACTACTGCACGTGTTTGGTTTAGTTTATTGCAAGTACGATAGTAGCGGCCACTGAATACTCGGGTCAAACTTCACCCTCTGGGAACAATACCTGATGGGAAGTAAACCCACCCACAAGCGCGGAGGCTCTAGGAAAGAGTTATATTCATTTGTTGTTGGTGGATGAAATTGAAATGATAGACGGGCTTTGATAGAGCGGGCTGCATTGACATCCAATAAATTAAGATAAATAAATAAATTGTTCATAGGTTAAAATCAAAGAAGGGTACACATCGCCTGATCTGCCGCTCGCTGGAACCAAGAAGTGAGGCCCTTCACCTTTGCAATCAGGGTCGTTGATCTCCTCTATCCCATTATAGAGTCCACCCAGAAGAGTATAGCATCAGAGCTCATGACAACTGCACAAATTTCTGCTTCACAGGCGTCGACTGTGCAGTGTTCACAAGGCACACTTCCTCCCTCTCGGGCTGCTCGTTCAACGGCCGAACATCCGAGCGGTCTCCCCACTTCCCAACACCGTACCACCGTCGCATGGGCGAAACGAGCAGGAATGCCAAGACGCATAGTTCAATTGCGCTCTGTAACAGGTAGAATACCGCCTTTTCTCCCTTTGAGGTGAGCGTCCCCGGACCAATGGCCGTGAGTGAGGTCTGAGTGTATTGGAGCGTCACCAAGCGGTAGATAAAGAATATTTCCTGTGGGTAGAAGGCTCAGAATGTAGGAAGAGGGAAGTGAACCAATACTTCCATACCAGTAGGAAGAACATACTGAGTATGTAGGCACAGGAGCGACTGCGGATTCGAGGGAGTTTGAAGAGACAATATGAGATTGATGCAATGGCGGTTTGGTGAAGCACGAAGGCAACGATCATAGTAATGAGTCTAGAATTGCAGTTATGATATCCGCTCAATTATCTGTATTCGAAAATCGTTCGAACTGACCTGATACGCGACAGTCGGTCTGCCTCAGACTGATCCTGAATAGCCCTGCGGTAACGGCCTATGGGGCATTCAGCGTGTGTGGGGTCCAAAGGGCCGTAAGGCTCACCATTCGCGAACATACCGATCGCAAGCATGGGTACCAAAGAGAAAGCAAATACTTCCGTGAATCGCCGGAACCAGAACCTCCGCCGTGCGTGACCGGGGTGACCAGCTTCATTATCTGGGAGAGTCGTCTCGACTAGGAGGCATCGATACATGTTGAGGTAATCGATTACCACTATAATGAAACCATATCCTGTGACCAAGGCGTTAAAGAGGGTTTAAGCAGTGAAGTAAAGGGGGCTCACCCAAGGAAGCTTGCTGGTAGGCTAATGGGACGTTGCTCAATTCCGAGGTCCCACCGATTGCGTGGCGCAATCGGAGCGAATAAAGGACCACTCTGATGCTGGTCAGCTTGATTGGTGGTTTACAGAGACACCCTCACCGTTTCACCGCGAATACAGTGCTTCCAAGAGTTGCAATGTTCCATTGATGACGTTTGAAATAATTCCAGGCGATTGCGGGAAGAAGGAGGGCGTGAAGCGCAAGAAAAATGGTGGAAGGTGCTGGAGTGGACGTGAGGTACCGATCCATCAATGAACTAGGGTCTTTCATACCAATATCGTCGTCTGTAATACTGCCGCCAATTGGGGTCGGAAAGTTGACCATGTCACTCGAAGCAAGAAATAGGGTGAATATGAATGAAGGGTGTGCGCTGCACAAATGGAATCGAGAGGAAGGCCCGTTCAGAGATCTTATAAAGGTCTGGGGTGGCTCCGAATTGACCCATATGTGGACGGGGTCGATCAAATCGCAGTTGCGACGACACCCTGTGAACCCACGACAGGATGCCTGCGGCTACAACGTGACGATGGTGGAGTCTTGAAGGAGATGCCAGGTAGGCCCTAGGAGATGGACTGCGCGGTGGTGTCGGCATTGCCAACGCTTACTTGACGGTTGCTCGCGTGAGATTAGGTCCAAGTTGCTACACCAGCCCTGTCAGTGGAATGGACGCGTCCGGGTTCAGGCGTCCGAGTCGAATGTCCTTGGGACACTACGTGGTTATAACTGAGCCCCAGGCGCTGCTGTGCTTCGCAACGGGCTGCGATCTGGCTGCCCGGCTTTATCCCGCGTATAACGTATTCCGTAATGTTTAACCACGGCGGTGCATATATACAATTTATGGGGATATGACAGGAACGCACTTGACACTCCTCACTCTAGAATGCGTTTCCGACAGGAGGATACCTGCACAAGCAGAGACAGCGCAGTCGTTAAACAATGTGCATGAGGCGAACCAGCCACCCACCTATCTCCCACAGCCTTAAAGCCATTCACGATTTCATCGAGCTCCTTGATGTCACCTTCGGTAAGTCTTACGTCCAAGGCTCCAACGTTTTCGCGGAGGCTGGAGAC
>Ga0307515_10008771_pt1 | contig 19647 bp, 1 predicted proteins | sample 17_EM_MG_FD_194513 | JGI IMG/M metagenome (GOLD analysis project Ga0307515, IMG submission 194513) | Populus trichocarpa ectomycorrhiza microbial communities from riparian zone in the Pacific Northwest, United States - 17_EM | ecosystem: Host-associated > Plants > Roots > Unclassified | place... | reverse complement strand
TTAATCTAAACGTCGCGACTTTATTTAGAGGACTGGAGAAGCAAGAGGCGTATCTTAGTACCTATAAATAAAGTCGCGACGTTTAGATTAATAAGAGAAAGGTTTAAACTTAAGGATAAGGATAAGCTAAGAGTTAACCTAAAGCACCTAGTATATTATATATTAACGTAGATTATATATATAGATAATGCGTATAATATGCACAGAGTACTAAAAAATAAGCATTGGAAATATCCTATAAGAATATATTAGTTAGCAGAAGAATAGAAGTATTAAAACGCTAAGTATATACATAGCTGGCATTTAGTAGAAGTTTAGGAGTTAGGAGACTTAATGCTTTAGCTAGAAAGATTCCTTACGGAAGAATGCCTAGACGGATAATAGTAGTGGGAATGCCTAAAGAACACATGTTTATAGTATATTAAAGACAAAAAGCAAACTAAGTATTAGCTAAAAGTAGACTAAGCATAAACAGGATTAAGCAGCTAATAGTTAGGAAAAGTAGAGGCCTACGGAACCAGAGGGAGCTAGTAGTAGAGCCTTAAACCCTTAAAGGAATTTAAGAACAATACCTAAATTTATAAGTTAAATGGCAAGATTAACAGTTTAAAGCATTAATAGATAGTAGAGCAATAAGGAACTATATCTTACTAGTAGTAGTTAAGAGAATAGGGCTACCACACAGACAGAAGGAGTAATTTTACCTATTAGTTATAATTTTAGGAGATCTAATAGCCTATAAAGGAGGGATTATTAATCTTAAAATAGGACCAATTTAAATAACCATTAAAGGAAGACAAATTAAGATATCTTTTAATATCCTACTATTAGGACGGGATAAGGCAGTACTAGGAATGCCTTAGTTATAGGAATATAATCCGAAAATCGATTAGATTATAGGTTAAGTCGATATTAGGAATACTTAACGCCGCAAGTTACAATAACAAGCCAAGTTAGTATGGTACTAAGTAGGGGCGACCTATAAAGAAATAGAAAAAGGACTAAGTTATATACTAAAAAGATACTACAAGTATGGCAAGAAACTATGGTTACTAAAAAGTAAAAAGCTGTTGGAATATGTAGTATAGGACTATAAGATAGAATTAGAACCAGGAATAAGTCTAAAATTCTTTCCAATCTACAAGCTTACTAAAGAGGAAGGTAGAGTACTAAAAGAGTTTATTTAGGAAAACTTATAAAAGGGATATATTAAACCATTATAGTTATTAGCAGGTTATCTAGTACTATTTATACTAAAGAAAAATAGTAAACTAAGGCTGTATATTAACTATAGATAGTTAAACAGCATTACTAGAAAGGATAGGTATCCTTTACCCTTAATTAGCGAAATCTAAAACAGGATAGGTAATGTGTAAATCTTTATAAAGATAGATCTAAGATAGGCATACTATTAGATTAGGATTAAGGAAGGCAATAAATAGAAGGCAGCCTTTAGGTTAAAGGAAGGACTATATAAACCATTAGTTATGCAATTTGGGCTTATAAACGCACTAGCAACGTTCTAAAAGCGTATTAATAACGTATTAGGAGAATACTTAAATAAATTTGTTATAGTATACCTTAACGATATTATTATCTACTTAATAACTAAGGAAGAATATAGGGAATATATTAAATGGGTTTTAAAGAGACTATAGAAAGAATAGATGCTAGTAGCAATTAAAAAATGCGAGTTCTTTACTAGGAAGACCGATTTTGTTAGATTTATTATTAAACTAGGCTAACTTAGCATAGATCCAAAAAAGATTAAGGCTATAGTAAATTGGTAAGAACTAGAGAACGTTATATAGTTAAGATTATTCCTAGGGTTTTGTAATTACTATAGAAGGTTTATAACGTAATAGTTAAAGGATATTAAACTATTTACGCGATTAATAAGGAAAGAAAAACTATAGGTATAAGGAAAGGAATAGCGGAAACTCTTTAAGAAAGTTAAAGAGTTATTTACCTAGGAGCTAGTTCTTAAGATCTATTAACTAAAACTAGAGATAGTTATAGAGACGGATATATTAGACTATATACTAGGGGCGTATTTTATATAAAAATATTAAAATAGATGGTACCTAGTGGCATACTATAGTCGGAAGATAATACTACTAGGGTTAAACTATAACATTTATAACAAGGAGTTATTAGGTATAGTTATAGCACTAAAGGAATAAAAAGCATTCTTATAAGGTATAGAAAAACTATTTATAGTTAAAATAGATTATAAGAACCTAATAGGATTCCTAATAATAAAGGAACTTAACTAAAGATAGGTTAGATGGGCAGAGATACTTATAAAATACTATTTTAAGATTTAATATACTAAGGGTACAGATAATATACAGGCAGATGCTCTAAGCCATAAAGCTAAACTATAGAATAAAAAAAAGCCATTAAGGGCTTTACTGTAAAAAGATATAGACGGATTAATTAGGTATAATTATCTAAAGATTATAGTAACTTAGGAAGAACTAGAAAGAGTTTATAAGTTACTAAAGAGTTTTTAGGTATAGAAAATTCTAAAAGTATAGCTAGAAGATCTATAGATAAATATATATGAAAATTGAGAAGTAAAGTACATCCTAAGAAGCATAGCAAGAATATTTATAGAAGATTTCTATAAGGGAATAACTTAAGGATATAATGGGGCTATAGGCCTAGTATTAAGACTCTAAGAGGAGTATATTATTAATAAAATCTAAGGCTTAGCGCGAAAAGTTATAAAAGAATATCTAGATTATTAAAGAAATAAATTAACGAGGTATAAGCTATATAGAGGGCTATAACCTATTAAAATACTAAAGGGACTATAGGAAATCATATTATAGGACTTTATTATTAAGTTACTAAAGTTAAAAGACCCTATTACTAGATAAGATTATAACGCAATCTTAGTAATAGTAGATAAGCTTATAAAGTGGGGATACTTTATAGTATATACGGAAGAAATATTAGCAGAAGATATCGCTAGAATCTATATTAAGGAAGTGTTTATAAGGTATAGAGCACTAAGCAAAATTATATTAAATAGAGATTTAAGATTTATAGCAGTATTCTAAAAGGTATTCTTAGCGGAACAAGGAGTTAGAGCAGTAACTTCTACTATATATTATCCGCAGACAGATAGCCAAATAAAAAGATTAAATTAGACACTAGAGCAGTATCTAAAACACTATATTAATCACGTATAGAATAATTGGGTATCGCTATTACTAGTTATATAGTTTATATATAATATAACACCTTAAGAAGGAATAGGCATATTACTATTTAAGGCAAATTATGGATATAAGCTAAGAATATTATTATTACTACGGTAAGTAAAGAAAATAAGTAGTATAGCTAAAGAGAGAATAAAGACATTAATAAATCTTTATATAGACCTTATAGAATTAGTAAAAAAGGTATAAGAGAAAATAAAAAGGTACTATAATGCTAAGAGATCTAAGGGACCAGATCTTAAGGAGGGAGATAAAGTGTGGCTACTATATAAAATTTTTAAGAGTTGACGACTAAGTAAGAAGTTGGACTACGTTAGACTAGGACCTTTTAAAATCACGTAAAAGATTTTACTGGTTACGTTTAAGTTAAACCTACTAGCTAAAATAAAGATCTACCCTATACAGCATATTATAATGCTAGAGCCAGTATATAGAAATATTAAGCCACTAGTTTATAAAGCAGACATATATAAAGGACAAGAAGAAGACAAATAGTAAGTTTTAAAGATTATTAGTTATAAGGATATTAACAATAAAATATAGTATAAGGTTAAGTAGATAGGCTATACTAAGACTACCTAGAAGCTACTAGGGAATTTAAAGAACGCTATAGGAAAGGTATAGGAGTATTAGAAGAGATTAGGTTAGGCAGCATTAAAAAAAAAGGATTATAAAAGAATAAGTCACCTAAGGGGGACCTAGGAAGAGCAGTTGCTAAACTACTTAAATTTATTTCCTTCTCTATTAGAAAAGAATCTGTTCTTTTATTATTAAGTTCCTATAGACCCTATTTTATAAGTTTTTACTCCTTAAAATAAACCTTTTTACAAACCTTCTTAAGACGGATTAACTAAGCGGATACCATAAGACAGGAATTAAGGGCTCTTTGCTAAGCTTTAGCAGCCTTTTATTCCGCGTTATAAGAATAGCGTAACTCTACTAAAGTAACGGACAGTTTATTATTTAGCCGCGTAGTAATAGATTAAATATAAAACCCTAAGATAAATTAATTAGGGAACTAGATAACTATTAAAAGTAATAGGTTACGTATATTTAGCATTAGAGATAGAGCGAACGTTATAGGATAAATAAATATTTGCTTTAGTATACTTTAAGTAAGAGGACGGTTATTATAAAGATAGGTTCGCTAACGTAATATAAACTAACCCCTCTTTTAAATAACGAGAACATGGAGACGGTATAATCTTACTAAGAGATAATATTATAGCGATAGTGCGAATACAACAAACAGTTAAGGAAAAAGAAATTGCTTTAGATATAATGAGTAATAATATTAACTAAATTAATTAGATAGATATTACACCTCTAGTAAATAACTTAAAGATATTTAGGATCTTTAAGGACGAAAATAGAGAGGAGGGAGATAGTATTATGGACGCTTTAAGTATAATATTATAACTACTAGGAGAGGAGTCGGAAGAAGCTAGTTAGTTAATTTAGGCACGGTCTAAAATAGAGCCGATAGAGCTATATAACGAGGAATGGTAACTAAGGTTATATAGGGTGATTTGTATAATCTATAGGATCTATATAATCCGCAATAGAGTAAATAGAGCACACGTATATTATATATAAGAAGGATTTTATAGAAGTACGGTTATATATTTAAAGGACTATAGTCCCTACCTAGATAGTTCCTTCCTTATAGTAATTCTTAGAATATAATTAGAGTTAATCTATTAGGCAACCACTCCACCAGTTATTATTACGTTGTTGACTTTTATACTTATATTTCCTACACACCTAGCCTAATAATAAGCCCATTGTAGTTCTTGCTACAAGGTTCCGTTATACTAGTAGTTGCAGTAACTTAGTTTATTAAGGAACTATAAACTTCTAGTTTAGAGGTTTATAAACTACTAGGACATAGCTACTAGTATATATTAAGATGCCTAGAAAGGATTTATATATATAGAACTATAGCGCCATAGCCTAAGGCTGCATGCGTAGTATTATACGTAGTATAATACAACGGATATAAAAAAAAAAAAAAAAAAAAGGTATTCCCTATAATTATAGGTACTCCTACTTATAGGTACTTATTAATATTATAGGTATACTAAGTGCTAGCTTTTTACAGCTACTCGCTTTAAACTAGGGTTTATTATCCGCTAAACTAAATTTAATTAAATGTTAGGTACCCTATTACGGGCACCTAAACTAGCCTTACTTATTAGTAACGTGTCCTTTTTAAGAGACTTTTAAAGTGCACGCTACGAAAACGTATATATATATATACACCACCCTAGCGCATCCGGTTAAAAGCGCGTATTAATTACGCTAATTAAAATGCCTAGAATTTATACCTAAAAAAGGTAAAAATACGTTAAAGTGGCCGTGTTTTCCCAACTTAGGAGATTTATAAATGCACTAATTGTGTAAATAATCTCCTTATAGACGTCTCTTACTTTAGCAACAGTGAATTTATTATATAATGCCTTAAAGCATCCTACTTTCGCGGTTTTTCCTCCCGCTATCGGCCGTCGGTCTTAGGCGTTTTATTACTAGCCTAGACGACCCTTATTAAGACTACTATAATCCCATTTATAATGCTAGCCCTAAAGTTATAGAGAAAGTCTAAACTTAGTACAATAGCATTTGTTATACCTTTAACTATTAAAACGTAGCATTATAGCTTATGAACTTCCTTTTTTTGTTATTCTTAAAGTGTTTTAAAGCGTCAATCTAGATTATAGCCGATTAAGCTAAGATGTACTACTTAAACAATACGGGATAATAGTTTCGATATGCTATACAGTCTTAAAAAACCCACAAGTAGATTAAGAGAACTATTAATAAAGGGAAACGCCCAGCTATAAGGGGCGCTTAGTTATATAATACTCTACTATATAATAGTTTCACGCAAGGATCCTCTTATTTAGACACGCCTATTTAGACCACGCTAGTTTATCTAGCGATTTGTCTAAATTAGAAGAATAGTATTACTTATAATACTAACGTCCTCTAATCTTTTAAAGAATAATAAAAGGCACTTTATAACCAAAATTAAGGGAATAGCTAACTAGATCACTTAGGTAATAGCAATTATATACCTAGGCTTACGCCTTACTATTATTAAGGTATTATATTAGTAAAGAGTACCAATTTAGGTTTTAAGTCGGCATAATTTGTAACCTTTAAAACCTTTTATAACGAAGAGTAGTAAGACCCTTAGTATATGCCGGCCTTAAGCTATAATAGAGTAGCGCCTAGCAGGCTTTCTAATTGGGCTAACTTAGGATAGGCTATAAAAGGGGCTCTTAATTATTCGTGTAGCATATAGGTGGTTATAATATATTTTTTACTTTATATCTACCAAATAAGTTTTCGCTATAGCTATACCTAAAAAATACAATTATATAACCTACGTCTTTATAAACTCTTCTACTACTTTGTATTTCGGCATCGCTTCCTAAAGCTACTTAATTATTATCGCAACTTAGTAGTATATAGAAGGTCTATTTATACTACAGCAATAGCATTCTCAAGATGGCTCTATCTTTCAATTATCTAGCCTATAAAATGTCATTTACGCTATATATATACATTTCTATTCGCTCTTAATAGGTATAGATCTATACTATAACCCTACTTAACCCCGCTAGCTATTCTCGCGGCTCCTATACTTACTATCTCTATATCTAGTATAACTTATTCTTACGGCAGTCTGGCCTAAATAATGCAATAATTAAAGATAAGAGCGTGCTTTATATATATAGCTTAACGCGGTAAATTTAGCAAGTTATACCCTATCTTAATATATAATAAGCGATAAAATAATAGGTTTAATAAAAAATACTTCCAATCTAGCGGACCTAATAATATCTACTCTTTAATTAAGTTGATCGCTGCACTTTATAGCTAGAGGCCTTTTAAGCTAAAGCCCTATACCTAAACTTATAGAACCGCTTAAAGCCCTTAATACGGCATTAGAAAAGCTTGCCTAAATATTAACTATAATAAATGCCGAATTTATAGCACTAGAGCTCCCTTTATAAAGTCATAGCAAGTATTATAAAGAGCTTAATAAACAGATTAGTTAGGCGGCTTAATTAGGTGCTTATAATTAGGCCATATTTGAGTATATAGGCTAGGATATTTTTGGCTTTATATATACTTTAAAAATATACATATCTACCATTGTAATAAAGATAATAGATATTACGTTATATATTAAAGGCGTATTTATATAGACTAAAGCTAACACTAGTACAGATCTGTAGGCAATATTATATTTACTAGAGAATGCCTTAAGGAATATAAAGAGCTTATTAAAGACACTTAGTCCGCCATCCTTAAAGAACTTAAAGGTAAGGTTTATCAGTTAGGTAAAATAAAACAGTAGCTTAGTAAATTAATTTTTTTATTACACTACAGGTTAACGTATAGTTATTTATTAAACTAGTCTAGGCTATCTATTAGTAGCTACTACTAGTATATATTTTCTCAATATGGCTATAGGGGCCGTTTACCTAAGGTAGAATACTAGCACTATTAATACTGAAAATTTTTAGTACTATATAAACTACCGTTCTGTTTTTAACCTAATTTTATTATCCGCGTATATACACTATACTTAACATTTCTCAAGATAGTCTTTCTCTAAATTTCTTAACATTTACGGCGCTTATGCGTTCTTTATATTGGGGCTTACTAAAAGCTTTCTAATACTATTAGGAAGGCTATAAGATGTCTCTAAAGGCTCTAATAGCTAGATCTTACACCGGCCAAACTCTGCTACGATTTTAACGCCACTAATACTGGTGATTTTTTAGTATAATTACTACAGAGGAACTATAAACAGTGTAGATAGTAGTAAAAGGGTAAAAGATTAGAGATACGATAAAGTGTAAGGCTTTATACGCCTAAGGCAATACCAAGCTAGGTGCCTATACTGCGCTACGCCGCGTATAGGGCCGGGACAACAAAACATACTCTCGCTCCTTATAATAAGCAATAACTAAGGGAGCATCCAACTAATCCAAAAAAGGTCTTTATTTAACGCCTAAAATTAAATACTCGATTTTTAAGGTCTACTTAATCCCCTTAACATCATCGCCTCCTCTCTAGCGCTCGGCCCCGAGTTAAGCAGCAATGCTAATCATTTAAGCGATAGGAAATTCTGCTAATAACTCTTCGCTTCGCCTAATTGCTTTTATAGCATTTTAAGTCCGAATAAATCTAGAATGTCTTTTTAATGGGCATTCTCGTCTTATTTTTATGCTTACTCTAGTTACTCTTATTTATATCGGCCCTGATTTTAACATAGTGCTTAACGGCCTTATTTTCAGTCTAACCGCTATATTTAATAAGAAAGGGAACAAGCCTTGCTATTTTGCTATAACGTATAGTCTTATAAATATTACAATACTACTTAATTAATTTAAGCCCGGCAAGGATATATATCTCCAACTTCTATAATTACGCCTCTAAAGTAGCACACTTATAGTATACACTCTTAAAGACACGAAACTCTTAGGGCGTATTAATAACCAACTAAAAGTAATCTATAAATACTAACCAAAGCTAGAGGTTCCTTTTAAATATATTAAAAACTAGCGCGGATATAGACCTAGAGATTACCCTATTTATACACAAATAGTAAACGCTAGTACCTCCTAGGATATCTAGCAAGAATTTAAAGCCGCTATAAGTACTCTTAATTAAAGGCTTCTTTAATAGATATTTAGCTGACAATACTAAGTTAAGAAAAAACCATTTAAAGCCTAAGAAGGGGAAATGTCTATTAAAGGCAAAAGATATTAGCCAAAATGACATAATAAAGCGTCAATCGTAGATATATAGTAATTTAAGAGATAGAGTTAAGAAATAATATTCTTAAGTTTTTCTATCTAAGGCTAGAGGAATTTAGAAAAAGACTAAGGTTTTATTTAACTTGGCTATATTTATAACTATAAATAAAGAGTATTACGTTGGGCACTTCTAACTTTAAAAGGCTTATTCCATTAATTCCGGCGTTCTATACTCTAAATCATAGCTATATATACCCTACAATGTCCTTATATTCCAGACATTATTTAGATTATTTTCTATATACTATACGCCGTTTTGTCTAGCCGTATTACACTTATATATATACTTATTAAAGTAAAAGTAACCGTAACTATACGAGAGTATTTCCTAAATATATATAGTATACCTTTAGAGACAAGTTAACTGCTTTTTATAGATAGTAAGGAATAATCTTATAAATTTAAGGCAGAATGCTAAATCTTCTTTAGTAGGAATTTATAGTTTTATAGCCTTTTACGAAGTAATATTTCTTAAAGCTGTTAGTATAAAACAGAGCTAAGGAAAGTAGACTTTAGTAGGTATATAAACTATTAATACTTATCTCTACTTAAATAAGGCCAAATTTATGCATATTAGTATAGATATATTAGCAGTAAAGATGTATAAAAACAGCTATATACAGCAAGAAAATGCACTTAGATATTTAGACTATTCCATTTTAAGGTGCCTACGGTAAGGCTCTAAGATATTAAGTAATAGCCTTATAGATATTACCAACCGGTAAATATAGATCCTTTTATATCTCAGATATTAATATCTAGTAATACTACCTATAAGGTAATGTCTAAAACACAGCGAAAGTAATAGTATTTTATAAATAAAATAAAGCAGGGGCGCTAAGTAGGCCATTCTACTATAGGCTTAGTAGGGGCATCCTAAGAGGATATTTTCGCTGCAGATGCCTCTACTAAGAGGATAGTGCCTAGAATATGCCTCTAAGCAAGCTCGCATAGCATAAACTACTAATTTAGCAGCGAGATAATGAATATATACGCTCTAGATACCGCCCTTTATCCAGCTCTTTTACCTATCGCTATAAAGCCTTTATTTATACAGAAGCTCAAAAGCGCTCTACTTTAGTGCAGCTAAGTAGGCATATAAATAATAAGTTAATTCCTCTTGCTGTTATAGTCATATCTATCTGACTAGCATTATTAGCTAGTACCTCTTCCCTACTAGAGGCTATTGCCTAAGCCAACGCCCTATCTCATCGTATTCCCCTTATATAAGCTAAAAGGATATCTATAGATTTTAATTACTATGTCTTTAAGAAGCGCAATAACTTAGGGAGCTTAGGTAAATGTTACGGACGCTTTAAGTACGATGCTACAACTACTTAGAGAGGAGTTAGAAGAAGCTAGTTGGTTAATATAGGCACGGTTTAGGATAGAGCCGGTAGAACTATGTAATGAGGAATGGTAAGCAAGTTATATAATATTATACGCAGTATACGCAGTATACGAGGGGAACGTACGTATAACACGTATAACACGTATATTACGTATAAGAAGGATTTCTTAGGAGTACGGTTAAGTATTTAAGGACCCTTAATCCCTACCTAGATAGTTCCTTCCTTATAGTAATTCTTAGAATACAATTAGAGTTAATCTGTTAGGCAACCACTCCACCAGTTATTATTACATTATTAACTTACTTGCAATACCTACACACCTAGCTTAATAACGAGCCCATCGTAATACCTACTACAAGGTTCCGTTACATAATTACTACCTAGTTACGGTTTTAATAAGTCGAACAACATGCTACCAAAAGCAGCCACTATAACGCCATTAACGGCGGCAACTACTTAAGGTTAGGAGGCGACACTAATATAGTAGATACTGACTCGCAATAACCTGTAATGGTTAGATAACTATAAGAGATAGTTAACTAGTTAATAGAGAACAATGCGATACTTAAATAAAGGGTTAATAGGATAGGGGTAGCGAAGATTAAGTTACCTTTAATCGAGAGATTCTTAGGAGAGAGATTAAAGCTTAAAGGATTTCTTATGTAAATGCACTTTAAGGTTATATAAGAAGGAGCAAAACTGCCAATACCTATGGATCGAATAGCGTATGCAGGACTATTCCTATTAGGAAGGGCACTTAAATAGTTTAAGCCTTACCTTATAGAAATACAGGCAAATGGAATAACAACTACTAATTAGGACGTGCGGTTTATGTTTTTAGGCTAGGAAGGGTTTATAGAGTAACTTATATAAATATTCGGAGATCTGGAGGCAGTAACTATAGCGAAAAGAAAACTTTAAGATATTATGTAATAAACCTTAGTAATAGAATATATAATATAATTCCAAACGTTAGCTATATAAGTTAAGTGGAACAATAAGGCGCTTATGGCACAGTATAAATAGGGACTTAAGGCTAAAGTTTAAGATATAATTATTCTAATGGAAGATGCGGACACCCTAAGGGAATTAATAGATTAAGTGATAAAAATCGATAATAGGATCTACTAAAGGGAATAGGCTAAGAGAGGTTAGGATAGAGTTCTATAATTGTATAAGACGTAGAGTATATAACAACTAAAGCTAAGTTAAAAACTATGGTATGGCGTAAAGCCAATAGACCTAAGCGGTACTAAAAAAACCTATAAGAGATAAAGTAAGAAACTATAAAAACCTAGAGGTTAAGGATCTAGTAATTATAGGACTAAGGAGCATAGGCTAAACCAGGGATCTTAGCAGTAGAAGACGTTTAGGCGAACTCTATAGCAAAGTTAGTAGTTTAGAGATAGAGCTTATATAAATTGCGGAAAATAAGGTTACTTCGCAAGGGATTATAAAGATAGTTAGAGTTACTATATAATAAAGGGAACCAGACTAGCTGTTAGCGACTCAGTCAATCGAGGTATAAGCACAGCGAAAGGGTCGCGCAAGCCTGTACGATTGGATTGTCCATAAACGAGAATCTAAAGCTAAAGAAAGGAAAGGAGAAGAAGGGGAGCGCCGCTCGAAGCTATATACGATCTTCGCGTCACGTGACCGCAATATGCGGCAATCTGTGGCAACTTGCCGGTGCGTAGTTCTGCCAGTGCCGTAACACTAGTAGAAGACACATACGTATAAAGGGACAATAGTGTACTGCGAGGAACAAAAGAATGTTTAATTAGAAGTTTTGCGTTTTATTATAATAACGTATACCAAATTTATAAACCTTAGAGAAGTTATAATAGAGGTAGAGACTAAGACCACTATAGAGCAAGGTTTAGTAACGGGCATTATAATACTGTTAGATACGGTATCTATTGCTTCGTAAGACGGAAGGAGTAATATCTAAAGAGGATTAAGTAAGTAGACGACTGCTAGTGCTAGCTTACCACTTAATAAAGGCAAAAGGCTAAAGGCTTAAGATTCTTAAGATAAGATAAAAGAGATCTAAGATTCCGAAGATAGGATGAGGATAGCTTAAGGACTCATAATAGACGAAAACCGATAGAGTAGAGCAGCAGCTTAGTTTAAAGATATATAAATAAGCTTGGGATAAAAGTTTTCTATAGTATTAGACTCTTAAGATAAGATAAATAAGATTTAAGACTTTTAATAAGAGATAAAAATACCACGGACGCCTAGTTGGACTAAGGCGGGAGCTAAGCTTAAGTTAGAAAGCTTAGGATTAAGAATCTTATAAAACTAAGATTTTAATACACGAATAAGGATTACCGACAAGATTAAGAAGTAAGAAGACTTTAAGAATCCACTCGTAAGACGCGAAAGAAAAGAAACTATGGAGGAATTTAGAGTAAGAATTACCTTATAGTAAGAGCAGAAACTAGATAAGAGATCTAGTATACTAAAATGTATAAGGGACAGAGCACCTATATAAAGAATCACTAATAGGCTAAGAGTAGGTATACTAAGAGCTAAGTGGCTTACCGAACTGGAACAAGAAGAGGATTTAGGGATTCTAACTAGATTTAAAGAACGATATACTAAAGGTTATTATAATATAGCAATAAAAAGATACTTCTTAATGGATAAGCCGTATATACTTAAAGGGTTGTACTAAAAGTAGTATAGACAACGATATAATAACGAGTGGGAAGATTTCTATATATAGTTAGACGAAAAAGTTATCTAAGACCACCCGATTACGGAAAAGGCTATAACTTATATTAAAGGGGCCTTAATTATAATATTAAAGGATTTAAAGGAGTAATTAGAGGACTAGAGAAGTGAAAAATAAATTTTAGTACCTATAAATAAAGTCGCAACACTTAGATTAGTAAAGGAAAGGTTTAAACTTAAGGATAAAGACGAGCTAAGAGTTAACCTAAGACACTAAGCACATTATACACTATTGTGGATAGCATGCGTAGATAATGCGTATAATATATATAGAGCACCTAAGGATAAAAATCGGAAGTATCTAATAAGGATATATTAGATAACAGATGAGGCAAAATATCGAAACGCTAAGTATATGCATAGTTAGCACCCTATAGAAGTTTAAGAATAAGGGGACTTAATACTTTAGCTAGGAAGATTCCTTACGGAAGAATACCTAAATGGACGATAATGGTAGGAATGTCTAGAAAACACCTATCTATAGTATATTAAAGACAAAAAGCAAACTAAGTATTAGCCTAAGTTAGACTAAGTATAAATAGGATTAAGCAGCTAATAGTTAGGAAAAGTAGAGGCCTATAGAACTAGAGGGAACTAATAATAGAGCTTTAAACCCTTAAAGGAATTTAAGGACAATACCTAAATTTATAAGTAAAGTGGTAAAATTAACAGTTTAAGGCATTAATAGATAGTGGAGTAATAAGGAACTACATCTTACTAGCAGCAGTTAAAAGAATGGGATTACTATATAGAAAAAAGGAATATCTTTACCTATTAGTGACGATTTTAGGAGATCTAATAGCCTATAGAGGAGGTATTATTAATCTTAAAATAGGACCTATTTAGTTAACTATTAAAGGGAGATAAGTTGAGATGTCTTTTAATATATTACTATTAGGGAATAATGAGGCAGTACTAGGAATGCCTTAGTTACAGGAATATAATCTAAAGATTAATTGGGTTATAGGTTAAGTCGATATTAGAGATACTTAATAGCGTAAGATATAATAATAAGCTAAGTTAGTATAGTACTAAGTTAGAGTGATATATAAAGAAATTAAGAAAGGGTTAGATTATGTACTAAAGAGATACTATAAGTATAGTAAGAAACTATGGTTACTAGAAAGTAAAAAGCTGTTAGAGTATATAGTATAGGACTATAAGATAGAATTAGAACTAGGAATAAGTCTAAAGTTCTTTTTAATATATAAGCTTACTAAAGAAGAAGGTAGAGTATTAAAAGAGTTTATCTAGAAGAACTTATAAAAGGGATATATTAGACTATTGCAGTTATTAGCGGGTTATCTAGTACTATTCGTACTAAAGAAAAACGGTAAACTAAGGCTGTGTATTAACTACAGATAGTTAAACAGTATTACTAGGAAGGATAGGTATCCTTTACCCTTAATTAGCGAAATCTAAGATAGGATAGGCAATGCGTAAATCTTTACAAAGATAGATCTAAGATAGGCGTACCATTAAATTAGAATTAAGGAAGGCAATAAATAGAAGGCAGCCTTTAGGTTAAAGGAAGGACTATATAAACTATTAGTTATACAATTCGGGCTTATAAACGCACTAGTAATGTTTTAAAAGCGAATTAACAATATATTAGGAGAGCACTTAGATAAATTTATTATAGTATATCTTAACAATATTATTATCTACTTAATAACTAAGGAAGAATATAGAGAACACGTTAAATGGGTTTTAAAGAGACTATAAGAAGAACAGATACTAGTAGTAATTAAGAAATACGAATTCTTTACTAAGAAGACCAATTTTATTAGATTTATTATTAAACTAGGCTAACTTAGCATAGATCTGAAAAAGATTGAGGCTATAGTGAATTAGCAAGAACTAGAAAACGTTACGTAGTTAAGATCGTTTTTAGGGTTTTATAATTACTATAGAAGGTTTATAGCGTAGTAGTTAAAGGATATTAAGCTATTTACGCGACTAATAAAGAAAGAAGAACTATAGGTATAGGGAAAGGAATAATAAGAACTATTTAAAGAAGTTAAGAGGTTATTTACCTAGGAGCTAGTTCTTAAAATTTATTAACTAGGACTAGAGACAGTTATAGAAACAAATGTATTAGACTTTATACTAGGGGCATACTTTATATAAAAGCATCTAAATAGATGGCACCTAGTAGTATACTATAGTTGGAAGATAATACTACCGGAACTAAACTATAACATCTATAATAAGGAGTTATTAGGTATAATTATAGCACTAAAGAAATAGAGAGCATTCTTATAAGGCATAGAAAAATTATTTATAATTAAGACAGATTATAAGAACCTAATAGGATTCTTAATAATAAAGGAACTTAACTAAAAATAGGTTAGATAGGCAGAGATACTTACAGAATACTATTTTAAGATTTAGTATACTAAGGGTATAGACAATACGTGAGCCGATGCGTTAAGTTAAAAGGCTAAACTATAAAATAATAAAAAGCTATTAGGGGCTTTACTACGAAGAGATATAAATAGATTAATTAGATACAATTATCCGAAAATTATAGCGACTTAGGAAGATAAACTAGAGAAAGCTTTTAGGCACTAAGGATTTAAGAAGTATAGTAGGAGGATTTATAGATGGATATATATAAAAACTAAGAAGCTAAGTATATCCTAAGAAGCATAGCAGAGCAATTTATAGAAGATTTCTATAAAGGACTAACTTAAGGATATAACGGAGCTACGGGCTTAGTATTAAGACTCTAGAAGGAGTATATTATTAACGGAATCTAGGGTATAGTACGGAAAGTTATAAAGGAGTATCTAGATTGCTAAAGAAATAAACTAATAAGGCATAAGCTATATAGAGGGCTATAACCTATTAAAATACCAGAGAGACTATGGGAGGTTATATTATAGGACTTTATTATTAAGTTGCTAAAATTAAGAGATCCTATTATAGGATAAGATTATAATATAATCTTAGTAATAGTAAACAAGCTTACAAAGTGGGGATACTTTATAGCCTATATAGAAGAAATTTTAGCGCAAGATGTCGCTAGAATCTATATAAAAGAAGTATTTATAAGATATGGAGCACTAAGCAAAATTATATCGGATAGAGATTTAAAATTTATAGCAGCATTCTAGGAGATATTCTTAGCGGAGTAAGGAGTTTGAGCAGCAACTTCCACCGTATATTATCTATAGATAGACGGTTAAATAGAAAGATTAAATCAGACATTAGAATAGTATTTAAGGCACTATATTAATTACACATAGAATAATTAGGTATTACTGTTACTAATTATATAGTTTATATATAATATAACACCACAGAAAGGAATGGGTATTTTACTATTTAAGGCGAATTATAGATATAAGCTAAGAATATCATTATCACCATATTAAGCAAAAAAGATAAGTAGTATAGCTAAGTAAAGAATAGAGACGTTAATAAATCTTTATATAAACCTTATGAAAACAGCTAAAGTAGTATAGTAAAGAATGAAGAAATACTACGATACTAAGAGATCTAAGGGACTAGATCTTAAGGAGGGAGATAAAGTATAGCTACTATATAAAAATTTTAAGAGTTAACGACTAAGCAAGAAGTTAAACTATATTAGACTAGGACCTTTTAAAATTAGTTAAAGGATTTTACTAGTTATATTTAAGTTAAACCTACTAGCTAGAATAAAAATCTACCTAGTACAGTATATTGTAATGCTAGAGCCAGTATATAGGAATATTAAGCTATTAGTCTATAAGGCAGATATATATAGAGGGTAAGAGGAAGATAAATAGCAAGTTTTAGAAATTATTAATTATAAGAACGTTAACAATAAAATATAGTATAAAGTTAAGTAAATAGGCTATAATAAGACTACCTAGGAGCCACTAGAGAATTTAAAGAATGCTATAAGAAAGGTATAGGAGTATTGGAAGAAAATAGGTTAGGTAATATTAATAAGGAAGAATCTATAAAGAATAAGTCACTTAAGGGGGACCTAGGAAGAGCGACTGCCGAACTACTTAGAGTTGTTTCCTTTATAGGAAGAGAGTTAGTTCTTTTATTACTAAGTTCCTATAGACCTTATTTTATAAGTTTCCACTCCTTAAAACGGACCTTCTTACGGACCTTCTTAAGACGAAGAAGACGGGTAGATGCTATAATTTAAGTATTTAGGGCTTTCTATTCCATATTACGAGAACACTTAAGCTTAGCTAGAGCCTATAATAGCTTACCATTAAGCTTTATAGCAGCAGATTAAATACAAAACCCTATAACAAATTACTTAGGGAACTTAATAATTATTAAGAGTAATAGGACGCGTATACTTAGCGTTAGAGATAAAGTAAACATTATAGGACGAATAAATATTCGCTTTAGTGCACTCTAAATATAAAGAGGGTTGCTAGGAGGAAGGACTCGCCAATATAATATAAACTAACCCCTTTTTCGCACAATAAGAATATAGAGATAGCATTATCTTACTAAGCGATAGTATACTAGAAATAGTGCGAGTATAACGCTGCGCTTATGAAGATAAAGGAGGTTTAAAAACCTTAGGAGATATAATAAGTAATAATATTAACTAAATTGACTAGATAGATATTATACCTCTAATAAACAACTTAGAGATGCTAGGAATCTTTAAGGACGAAGATAGAAAGGAGGGAGATAGTGTTACGGACGCTTTAAGTATAATACTATAACTACTTAGAGAGAAGTTAGAAGAAGCTAGTTAGTTAATATAGGTATAGTTTAGAATAGAGCCGGTAGAACTATATAATAAGGAATAGTAAGCAAGTTATATAATGTTATACGCAGTATATATAGTATATAAGGGGAACGTACGTATAATATATATAACACGTACATTACGTATAAAAAGGATTTCTTAGGAGTACGGTTAAGTATTTAAGGACCCTTAATCCCTACCTAGATAGTTCCTTTCTTATAGTAATTCTTAGAATATAATTAGAGTTAATCTATTAGGCAACTACTTTACCAGTTATTATTATGTTATTAACTTACTTGTAATACCTACACACCTAGCCTAATAACGAGCCCATTGTAGTACTTGCTATAAGGTTCCGTTATAGTAAAGGCTTTCTTATTAGTTAACGGAGGCGTTAAAGGCGGTATAATATACTAAGATTCTTTTAGAGGAGGCTATAATGTAAATATAGCCGTATATTATAGTATAAGATAGGCTATATCCTAAAGTTAAACGGTGGTTATCTTAAGGACAGGTTGGGGTTTAGGGGTTTTAGTATAGTTTAGTTAACTTAGTAACCGCGCTAAGCCGAACACTAAGCAGCGAAGGTAGTGTATCACCGCTATAACGCTATACTTAAGATAATATACAACTATAGTTCCCTAGAAAGTAGACCCTTAATAAGGGTATAGCTAGAGCGGGTCAGCACCCTCCCTACTAGCACCGGCATAATATTTTAGTAAGTTATTATTTTAGCGCGTAGTTTAGCCGCGTATACTTTAGTATCACGATATAATTAGGAAAGTATTGCTGCTAACTATCTGGTAAGTTATATATAGGTAGTAATTACTACCTATAGCTTACCACCGTACAAACCCTTAGAGATGCTAGAATCTAAGTAGCGAATATAATAATTATATAAGCATATAGTCCCCTTAACCCTCTATAAAATAGAGATATAAAGAAAATAATATATTATATATATAAGGCTACCATAACTTTACTATTATATTCTTTTTACACTATATAAGATCGGGCGCCTTACCCAGTAGTAGCTTAACAATCTTATTATAGCCCCCGCGCAATACCGCCTAAAGCGCGTTACTATAGACTCCTCCTTACGCGTTAACATCGGCCCCTTAATTTAGTAGGTACTTTACTACATTTACTAGGCCTCTAAATAATGCGTAATATAACACTAAAGCTAGTTCCTTTTCTCTCTTATTTAGTATATCTTCCTATAGCTAATTTAGGCGATAAAGGCTATGGCAATTTCTATAAGAACTTCTATAAAAGTAGAAAAACTCTTTAATAAAATCCTATAGTGTTTTATCCTTACTTTTAGCTACTACAGCATTAGCCATCTAGTATCTTAAGCTATACTGCGCTAACGGAAATTTCTATCTAATCTCCTTAGTTAGAAGCTCTATGTTTAAGTATAACAAATATATAAGGCAAACTATTGCAATTAATACTTTAGCAGCAATCTCCTAAAAATTTTACGTAATATCTTTATTAAGCCGGTTTAAGGTTAAGTATTTCTTAACTAAAAAATACGCTAACTAAAGCTTAATAGGCCTATTATCCTTATTATACAAACTATCCTTTACGGATACTAAGACTACTAAGCTTAAATAGTAATATAAGATCTCGCGGGGATTAGGCATTCTATACTTTAGATTAAAGTATTAATCTCCTTTTATATCTACTACTATTATATTAAGGGCCTCCTTAATCTTTAATAGCCGCTTAAAGTATATTAAGAATTAAAGAATCCTTATAGCACTCTACTTATATTA
>Ga0307515_10008770_pt1 | contig 19647 bp, 20 predicted proteins | sample 17_EM_MG_FD_194513 | JGI IMG/M metagenome (GOLD analysis project Ga0307515, IMG submission 194513) | Populus trichocarpa ectomycorrhiza microbial communities from riparian zone in the Pacific Northwest, United States - 17_EM | ecosystem: Host-associated > Plants > Roots > Unclassified | place... | reverse complement strand
CGGATCAAGGATTTGTGCGGAAATCAGGAGCATGCCTGTTGCTGGTGTCACTTCAGCGTAGTATTTGGAAAGCTTCTGCCGAGCTAACTTCACAGCGAAGAACAAGTCTTCCTTCCATTGAGTCTTCTTCTTGGCCAAAGCCCGCATCATGCCGTCCATGTGATCAAACATGTCGTTGTACACTGTGATGACGTGATGCAATGTTACTGTATGCCTCTTTGACATCCAAAGGGTCCAATGTCGAAATGGCCTCAACACTTCCATAACATACTTGACAATCGTCCATTCATCCTGAGTTGTGAATAATGTCCGATATTGAGCGTATTTTGGGTTTTGAAGCCACTGGCGGGTGAATTCCTGTAAGTGGTAGGCGCGCTTGAGTAACTCCAGTGTAGAGTTCCAACGTGTCTTCACATCCATAATAGGAAGTACCACAATGGGGACTTTGGCTTTTTGACAATCATAGAACTCGTTTCGGCAACCACGTGTCAATGTAATTAATACAGCAAGCATTCTCTGCTATATGAAGGTCAGCTTCAGGACTTTCAAAATATCATGAAATACGTACTTTCTCAATTATCTTTGCTAAACCTGGTTTCATGGCTGACACCTTGTTGATTCTAGCATTGCCCTCTTTTCGAAGTCTTTGACTCTTCCCAATGTCTATGCTTTCATTCTCTCCAAATTGCTGATCATGCTCATGGGCTTCCCCGGACATGGTGCGGCCTTTTACACCGAGACTGCTCATGAATGCACCTAAAGCCAGCTGTATGACGTGCGCCATGTATGGTATGTGGTTCCTCAATGCCGGCCACTCGATTCCAGAGGCCTCAACTGTTGATTGCAGCTCGTGTGTCATCGAGTAGTTTGACGAAGCATTATCAGTCGTAATACCAAGCAAGCGGCCGTTTAGTAAGCTCAAAACGATCAAGCACGTCCTTCAAATGTACGGCTAACCTTCCTCCAGTATGTTGGCCCTTGACCTATCATCTTGAATTAGCTTTCGAAACGGGAACCGAACAGGCGAGCAACCTCATGGAAAGCGAGTTGAACTTCACACAATGCCCAATTTCGATCCATATAGTACGCAATGACCGACGTTATGGCTAGTTTGTTTGTTGATGTCCATCCGTCCAAAGCTAAACTAACTTTATTTCGTATCGGCAATTACTTCTTAATTGCATCCACAGTCAGTGCATATGCCCTCCGGCAAATGTTACTAAGGATCGTAGCGGACAGTAGAACTAGGTCGTCGCGTAATGACTTATATGACCGTCCCAGTTCGAGATTTGATATAGCGTTCCATGGAATATGTGCCGAAACAAACCCTAACATGAGGTAGCGATTCCACGTGTCTTGGTGAAATTCGGAAGTTTCAAAGTCTTTATCTCCCAGTTTGGAACGTTTTGTCTGTCATTTCGGTCAGTATGCATTTAATTGGATATCAAGTATCATTTTTCCCGGCACACTTACTATTGTGATTCCGCGACTTCCTTCTCTCTTCAGGATGGCCAAAGCTGTTTCATCCACCGTCGAACTGGTCAATTCAGTGACCTCTGACTCTGTTAATTCGTTTAAGCTTGCGATGTGAGCTTTTGCCAGCAATTGTTTCCCCATTGAGCTGGTCCCATGTTCTGATGGATGGCGAAGAACTTGATGACACACAATACATATGATGCCAGGGCTGCCAGTCTGCTCAATTCCGCAGTGCAAATAGAATCGCCACGATGGCACATGTGTAGAATTTTTCCATGCAGTAGGCTGCTTCGAGCCTACACTCATTGAAGCCCACCAAGCATCGAAGATGATTTGCAATGTAAAGTGACTTAAATCACCAATAAAGACCCGTTCATTTTTGGAAGAGATCATGACCTCGAGCAATGAGGTGTTCAAAGATTGTGTATCCGACATGGTGATAGAAATTGGAAAGCTAGGTATTTCGACTTGAGAGACTGCCGAAAATAACGATACAGTAACGCAGAATGCGGGTTCTTAATTATTGACTCTACTGCTACAAGGAAAATAATCAGATCAGTAAGACATTGTATGCATATTTGTGAAGTTGAATACAAGGACAGATTGCAACGACTGACCGCGTAAAATTCCATTTAGGAACAGCGTAATGCATTTCATTGCTGTGTAGGGTTCAGAGCCTTGACGCACCGTGGGCGCTCAGTTGTAGCAGGCGGACGCGATATCGGCAGTAGCATATTTGCCCACAAAGGCTGCCGATAGGTACATTGTGGTTTATCTCAGCTCCATTCCGGTTAGATTATCCATGATGCCAGCGCACAAATCGTTGATGCTCCGTTGACGCTCATTTTGGGACATGGTTACGACCATCTTGTTAGCATATTTGCCTAGAAAGGCGGCCGAGAGTACGATTGTAGATCATTGTGGTAGCATGGCCGATTGATTTTCCAAGATAGAAGGCCTCAAATTGTTGACGCCCCGTTGACGCTCATTTTCAGGGTATAGTAACGATGTCGTACAAAACATTGTTGCCTAGAAAGACGGCCGATAGTACGATTATCTGTTAATGTCGCCGCACTGCCACCGGATTTTCCAAGATGCATGGCAAAAAGTCATTGACGCTCGGTTGACGCTCATTTTTAGGACATAGTAGCGATGTCGTCGCAACCGTTTTTGCCTAGAAAGGCAGCCGATAATCTGATTATGACTTAATGTCACCGCACAGCCCTAGGTTTTTCCGTGATACAAGGCCCAAAGTTGTTGATGCTCCGTTGACACTCATTGTTAGGACATAGTAGCGATATCATCGCAACCGTTTTTGCCTAGAAAGGCAGCTGATAATCTGATTATAGCTTAATGTTTCCGCACAGCGCTAGGATTTTCGAAGATACAAGGCCCAAAGTTGTTGACGCTCCGTTGACGCTCATTTTCAGGACATAGTAGCGATGTCATCGCTACTGTTTTTGCCTAGAAAGGCTGCCGATAGTCTGATTATGGCCTATTGTCGCCGCACAACACTAGGATTTTCCATGATACAAGGCCCAAAGTTGTTGACGCTCCATTGACGCTCATTTTTAGGACATAGTAGCGATGTTGTTGCAAGACCTTTTGCCTAGACAGGCGGCCGATAGCACGATTATGGTGTAACGTCGCCGTACAGCCAATGCAATTTCCAAGATGCAAGGCCAAAAATCGTTGACGCTCTGTTGACGCTCATTTTTAGGACATAGTAGCAATGTTGCCACCACCATTGTTCAATAGAAAGGCGGCCGATAGTCTGATTATGAGGTAAGGTAACCGCACAGCCTACTGGATATTTCATGACGCAATGCCAAAACTCGTTGATACTCCGTTGACGTTCATTTTCAGGATGTGGCAACGACTGAGTCATTCGCTTTTTTCACAGTAACGCCGACCTATACATTCACATTGGACGGATGGGATAATGCAGCCCATTGATTGCTGAATGTGTAAGATTTAAAATTGTTGACACTGTGTTGACGCACACATTAATCGCATCGAAACAGCTTTTGTACACTCAATAATTTTATGCAACGAATCATATAAACATTTTTGACATCCAGTATTGCGTTTGTATGTATTATCATTTGCATCCAGGAGTTTTGTTACCTCTCACGTTTTGATCAACTGCGATCTACGCTATCTGAGTGTGAAATGACGTGGCTTTATCACATTCCCGCGCTTTCGGCTCGTAATTGACGCCATGTAGATCATTTCACTAGTTTTTAGTAAATTTAGCTCGACGTCCTCACCATTCCTTATCCAGCTCCTTCTCCTCGATTTCCATGACGTACCACAACCAATTTCGAATATCTCAATCATGTGCACCAGGTCTGTGCGGAGAGTTATGCAGTTGGATACATGGATGAATGCAGCATGACGGTTGTCATTCAGATCGATTCGTCAGGTGCACTGACCGATCTTTCCATGACACGTATGACATCAGTCACTTAAATTCTGTTAGCTCATTTCCTCACTAATATTGCTTTTACTTTGTCACTTAACAGTCACTTGCAGAATGAAACTGAAAGTTTTGGCCGTCTTCCAGCGCGATTCGGATTCCAAAACGTTCGCATGGTGCATTCGACCCTTGCACATACACAGACGAATTATCAAGTCTCACAATTTGGTTTCTGATATCAAGAAAAAGCTGACACGGAGCAAAATTGGTAAACAACTTGCTTTTCCCCGCGATCAGACGTTGAGAATTACATTGTGCATATCTATTCTTCCGCAGACACAGGAGCCGTCACCATCTCTTCCTCGGAATCCGATATCTATATGGTAATTAGCTGGAGGCCATATGCAGGGGTAAAAACTTACTGGTTCAACTGGCTTCGCTTTCAGCAACGGTGACGAATCGGGCTCCGCAGCTGGCTCACCACTAGGTATGCTCGATTTTGACTGCGGCTTCACCGAACCTAGCCTGATATGATTACTTCCTGGTCGAGAAGTCCCTTCCAATATTCCGGGGACAATATTAAGACTCTCCATAAGCTCTGCAGATGTTGTCGGTGGATGCAGCGGAGCGTCGTCATTCGGTCGCTGCTGAACGATTGCCGGAACCCTCAATTCGGATGTGCCGTACATCTTATCTCGTTCACGGAAGTAGTCGGGTGCATCCTCCCATCCCGGTTGAGTCACTTTGTCGAACTTCATCTGCTTCTGCTGAAACCTCTCCATGCGCTGCTGTACTGTTTTAGTGATTGTGCCCATCACCCAGCCGGGTTCGTCATCTTCGCTCAGCTTGCCCTGCTCAGTCTCTTCATCATCCTCATCTTCCCCATCTTCCCCATCGTCGGAACTTGCAAGATCACTCAGACTATCTCCGATAGCAATCAGCATCTCCTCAAACGTCTTTTCGGGCTTTCTGGTCGTCAATCCCACGAGTTCAGCGTGCGTCATATCGTCCTGCTCTTGTTGAACCGCTGCCTCTGCGTCTTCAACTCGCTTTCTTGCCCAAGCAGTCTCTCTTTCAACAAAATCCTCAATCCATTTCTCTTTCTCTTCATTGCTTAAGAAGTGCGTTTCTTGTTGTTTCTCCGCTGCAAGCCTTTTTTTGGATCTCAAGCTGCGCAATGCCCCAAGGGCTCGGACTCTCTCTGCCTCGAAGCCACTCTTGCCTTCATTCGCTTGATGACGTCGTTGGGTTGTGCGCTTTGTCGATTTCCCGTTTCTGCCAGCCGGAAGTGGCGAGAAGTTCTTTTTCGGAGCATTGACCATTGTAGTTTGGGTGGACTGTGTTGTTAGGCGAGATGTTGGATGTTGCAAGGTATGAATAATATGGAGGCAAGGTGCGTCTTTTATGTCAAAGTTGGTATGTTTACTCATCTTGAACAAAGCAAAATCTTCCTCCTGACTGTCAAAAAATCAGGAATAGTGACGCTAACCGTACAACATGACCTGATTGTTAGCGTCATTTTCATATAATCTCCCAGGGATTATTTGAGACAAACATCAGCAGACGTTCTTTCCCTCGAACTACATCATATTTATTTCACGCGATTAGGCGATTCCGGCGGTCATACACTGCAATTTATCCATGTTACCAAGCAAACAACATCAGACCGACTTATTGCTAATTGCTGGGCGGTGGGAAACCCCTGCAAGTTGCAGCCATACTCAGCAGGATTCATGGTGAGCATAACCGTCATGTTGGCTGCTACTTATTCAATTCTGACAAGATGCTAACTATATAGTCCTCAGGGCTTCCCACTTCCTCTCGTTATCATCTTCCTCTCCTATTCCACACCGGCACGTCATCGATCCACAACTTCCCCCACCAGGTGAGAGCGGATCGAATACCGGCCGATTGGCGGGCGCTACATCAAATACGGAAATTCTCGGCACACAGCAAGATCGCAGACACAAGTTAGTTCACCACGACGCTGCGGATGCAGCCACCAAACATATGACCCAGGATGCACATTTAAAAATCGTCCGCAAGACTGGCAGCAGGAGAAATAAGAAGCAGCATGCGGTGGGATGTGAGTATTTCCATATCGATCCAATCGGCGGTCAATTAACCGTCTAACGTGCAGCGGGTGTCCGTAGAGAGCTACGTAACGAATTCATCGCTCCCCGTAATGGGAAACCTCCATGGTCGACAAAGGCATTTGTACGCACAGTCCGCGAAATCGAACATCATGATGTTGTGAGCTCTGGGATTTTCGCAGATGAATTTCCTGATAAGCGTCCCCGTGAGTGGACGAAACAGGCTTTAATCACCTTGGAGGAGGCTACAGAAGCGTATATGGTAGAGGTAACAGCCAAATTTCATTGTTAAAAGCATCAACTAATGTCTTGTAGGTTTTTAACATGTCTGCAACTATGGCAAGGCAAGGAGGTCGGGTACAGCTGGAACAGTCCGACATGCGCCTGGCATTGAATATGGCCAAAATGGCCAAAAAAGGCTTTTTGCGCACCGCATTTGAGGAAACAAAATATCTCATAAAGAAATCACGTGCCGAGGTCCCAGAAGAAAAGAAGCGGGGTGTTGAGTGTCCTGCGCACAAAAAGGTGAAGGCTGCGATACAAAGACACCCGGCAATGCTTCGTCAAAACCAAACGTCCAGCTGCCTTCCTTGCCAAAATGGCACTGCAAAGAATCCGCAGAGACGCTGGACACGCAAAGGAACAGGTGCACCTCCACCCGCCCGACGCAGAGAGCGGATTCCAGAGCGTACTCCACCTCCGCCAGGCACGCCACCCGCCCCAACCGGTAACACTTCCGGAGCTCAACCTGCTGAAATCATCAATTTGCCGGCTGGATACACGTATTCGCATACGGCTCTGCCCTGGGCGGAATATTTCGAAGATGATGAGGATACTGAGCATGATACCGATTTCGATCCAGATATGCTGACTGATGAAGGTTAGTACACTCTCTGTGGTGTGGTAATGCAGCTAACATTCATTTTGAAGACAAGAGCAGCGGATTGAGCGATCCTGCAATTGATGATGAGCATTGACCGAAAGACGGGATTTTGGGGATTATTATTATATATATCTATGTATTATTAAAGAACAACGTAGTTATCAAGAAGAATGGAAATGAAAACGCAAGAAAGACAGCCAAAACAACGTGAATGATAAACTGTTCCAAATTCAATGATTGCATATTGTGGATACAGCCATGGCAAAATGAGCGTCAACGGAGCGTCAACAATTTTTGGTCATGCGTCCTGGGAAATCACACCTCAGATAAGTTGTCGTTACTCATAAAGGTATTTTTGGCTGCCTTTATAGGCAAAACCGATTGCAATACCCTCCCTGCCCCATCATGAAAATGAGCGTCAACGGAGCGTCAACGATTTGTGGTCATGCGTCCTGGGAAATCACACCTCCGATAGGTTGTAGTCAGTCATAAAGGTATTTTTCGCGGCCTTTATAGACAAAACAGATTGCAATACCCTCCCTGCCCCATCATGAAAATGACCGTCAACGGAGCGTCAACAATTTTTGGTCATGAGTCCTGGGAAATCACACCTCCGATAGGCTGCAGTCAGTCATAAAGGAATTTTTGGCTGCCTTTATAGGCCAAACAGATTGCAATACCCTCCATGCCCCATCATGAAAATGAGCGTCAACGGAGCGTCAATTATTGTTGGTCATGTATCATGGGTAATCTGGGGGGCGACAGGTTGCACATTGCCATAAACTGATTATTGGCTGCCTTTATAGGCAAAAGTGAAAGTGAAACGCTTCCTGGCCCATCTTTAAAATGAGCGTCAACAGAGTGTCAACCATTGTTGGCCTTCCATCATGGTTAATCACAGCACGATGTGGTGGTTATTGTCTATATACATCGTTTTGACTGTCATCATATGCTAAAAGGCTCAAGAATGCTTAGTGGTAGCTCTGTAAATGAAATAAGTTGTTACTGTCCCGGAGGATGTGGCTAGAATATCCCGTACATATCTGTCTATAAAGGCTGCCATATCCTTCTTTATGGATGATTTTGATCAAGCACCACTCATATTACCGAAGATGCAAGACCAAATATCGTTGACGCTCTGTTGACGCTCATTTTCAGGCTGTGGTTGGGCGCGTGAGTATCCTTGTTGTGCACATCAAGGCGGCTAATACGCCGAAAATGAACCGTGACATACCAATGTCAATACTTCACGATTAGCAGTAGCATATCTGAATGCGACCATAAATGTGAAACCCGAAACGCAGAACCGGAGATTGGACCCGACGGGTCTAGCCAAACCCGGCGAAACCCGCGGGTTGACGGGTATGGGTCAGTGTTTGGCTCGCCAAGCATCAGCGGGTCGGGTTTTTGCCCGGGTTTGGAACCGAACTGACGCATTTTTGCGGTCCAGCCCCGGACCGCTGGCGGGATACCCGGACCCATTGCTAACACTACTCTTGATCTTTTGGAGCTTACTGACAGCCATTTACTGGGATTTACGACTGATAATGCTTCCTCAAACTACATGATGACTGGGGAACTACAATCAACCCTTGAGGCCTCCGGAAATGAGGGGCCTGCATTGAGGCAGTTCATACCATGCATGGCACCCATCATTCAGCTTGCTTTCGGTGCATTGATGAGCAGTCTCAGTGTAAAAGGCTGCACCAAACCTTGGGAAGGCCATGAGCATAATCGGCAATTTGGACAGCACAAAATGATAGACATTGGGAAGAGTCAAAGACTGCGAAAACAGGATAATTCTGGAATCAACAAGGTGTTGGCCATCAGACCAGGTTTAGCAAAGATAGTTGAGAAAGTACATATTTCAGGAAATTTTGGAAGTCCTGAAACTGACCGTCATATAGCTGGGAATGCTGACTATATTGATTAGGCTGACACCTGGTCATCGAAATGAGTTCATTGACTGTCAAAAATCGACTGTATGAATTGAAGTACAACCTAGTGTGAATGTGAAAACACGGTAGAATTCGAAACTGGAGTTGCTTGTGCGAGCCTCCAAATTACAAGAATTCACTCGTGAGTGGTTTAAGAATCCAAAATACAGTCATTACTGGCCACTCTTCACAACACAGGATGAATGGACCATTGTCACCTTTGTCATGGAAGTTTTAAGGCCATTCCGATACTAGACCCAGTGGATGTCAAAAAGTCATACAGTTACCCTGCATCATGTTGTCACTGTCTACAATGACACGTTTGATCATACGGATGACATTATATGACCATTCGCTAAGCAGAAGACTCAATGGAAGGAACACTTATGCTTTGCCGGGAAGTTGGCCAAACAAGAAGCTGTCCTACTATTATGCTGAAGTTACTCTAATGACGGCTGTGCTTCTCCTTTCGGCACACAACCTCGATTCGTTCCGGAAGTTGCAATCATTTAGGAAGTGGGTGAAGGGGATGGATATCAATCCTGAGGACGAGACTTCTTATAATACCCCATACACGGTGGCATTTCTGAAGTATCTGGAGAATGAATACTGTACCAAACATAGACATTTGCCCATCATTAAACCAGAAAGTGCACTGAGCAACAATTGGTTCCCCTCTGCAATGGCTTCTGCATCTGGTCAATCTTTATCAGATCCATCAGAAGTGTCCAGCGATGATGAAGAATACTTAACCTACCAAAATGTGGCTGAAAAGACACCCGGACGAAGCGATCACACAGCACTCATATTGACAGCCCCACGGTGCTATTTCAACTCACCGCTTGATTTGCCAAAGCACTGGGGGCTAGTTATTCCGAATCTTAATGATTACCACTCAGACCCCATGGAAATCAGCAGTACAATTTGGATACCAGATATCACTGACTGGTGGCGTCAACTTGAGGAAACGCACTCAGAGTATGCTGATTTCTCGATTGTGGCATGCGATATATTCTCTCTCATACCACATGGTGTTGGGGTGCGGGCCAGTTTTTCCCAAGCATGTGACATTATCAGCTGGAGGAAGTCAAAAACCACAGGCGAGACCCTTCGCGAAAAATTGATATCAAGGCAGTTTGCTGGAGACAATAATCGGATAAGGGCATGCGATGACCCAGCATTGGATACGACGAAAACTGAAAACATCAATGCAATGAAGTGAGAGGCTGAGGAAGAATAATTGCACAGAATGGCCAATGTCCATGACTTTTGGTGATGTGGCAGGGCAGCCAACCCCCATGTGCTACCCAGAAGGTATCTCCCACTCGACACTAGCAAATGACAGCCATAGAATACATTTCACATACTGAAGGGATCGTCAAAGCATCATGGTCAAAGTTTCAATATGATGGTGCGGCTGCATTTATAGTGTCACAAAGATCATCTGTGCCACCAGCTTTGCCTGCAAAAGACCTCCCCAGAGGACGGACTCAACTATTCAATCTCTGCCCGATGAAATCAATTGACCGTCATCCAGCCGAAAGCGATGAGGAACATGCAACTGAAATCATTTCGGATACTGAAAATTGGCTTAACTGCCATGGTGACGTGGACAATCCAACTAAGTGCGAAGACGACTGGGAGGCAGACAATGAATCCCATATAGTGCTAGATATTGGCATCGAGGATCTGGAAAGCCCAGAGCAGTGGGATGTGAGTTCCGCACCAAATGTTCCCGGATTGATTTGGCCAACACAGAGGTCATTATACACCGCGGACAGGGGATTGATGATGGTCAACGCAATGGAAATGAGGAGGAATAAGGGAAACAAGACAATGTAGTACAGAATGCATGAATATGTTTTCACCAGGTTCTGTATGTTACTTGACCGAGAATTTCAGTACAAGAAATTATAAGGGAGAATGGTGAGTAGCTGCATGTGAATATTGGTTGATAAACAAAAGTATCGCAGGCGAAATGAATCATTTTGCAAGATATATAGATTTTGATAGAATGAGAGCGACCAGTGCAAGAATATTACTGGGCTTGGCTTTGCCAAAGGGCCAAGTCTCAATCAGTCAGAAAGGCAACCAACAAGTCCAAATAATTATGAATACAATTAACAATGGCAGCAGACTTCGAATGGACAATACATCAAAATGAGTGTCAACGGAGCATCAACAATTTTGTGGTCATGTAAGTAAGGTAATTGAAATGTCATTTGGTTGCTGCTATGGGTAACCAATGTATTGGCAGCCTTCATAGGCAAAGGAGGAAGCGACATGGTCGCTGCCCCATTGTGAAAATAAGCATCAATGGAGTGTCAACAATTTTTGGCGTTGCATCTTGGGTAATCTAAGTGGTGATTGGTTGCAGACATCCATAAATGAGGTATTGGCCGCCTTGAGGGGCAAAAGCACAAGCGACACACTCCCTGCCACATCCTGATAATGAACACCAAGAGAGTGTCAACAATTTTCGGTCTTGCATCTTGGGTAAACGAAGAGTCGCTTTGTGGTATAAATTCATGTATGATGTACTGGCCGGCATTTCAGGCCGAACACTGGATGCCATATAGGTTACCCCATTATGAAATTCGGTGTCAATGGAGCGTCAACAATGTTTGGTCTTGCATATTGGGCAATCAAGGCATTGCACAGATACTTGAGCTCATAAGGGAACTATTGACCACCTATATAAGCACAGATACAAAATAGAAAAGGAAAAACTCATTCCAAAATAATCGATATCGCAAACTGCAAAACATGCAAAAAGAGATTACTGGATGTTGAATAAGTGATTTTGACAAGGTACTATTATCAAATAGCAGAAACAGGAGCATTATATGAATCGACTGAAGGACCCGCTGGGCAACCCACTGACAGCCCACCAAACTCAGATGCGGGGGGAAATTCACATGGAACCGTACCAAAATTGACCGTTTGGGTGTATTGACGAGGCGGACCGCCAATTTGGAAATGATCTGGTTTCAACCTGTGCATGGACCTGAAGCGACAGTATGGAACAGTTGCTAACACTAGGCATGACAGTTACAATAATGAACTACATTGAAACATCACTCAGTGATGGCATGGACTTTGAAGTATCCTTACCAACGACCACCACTGCTACCAACCTCGCCTCTGCCACTGCGGTACCCACCACCATCTTCACAGTCTTCACTGCTGCCACTGCTACCACCACCACCACCATCTCAGCCGACTGCACCATGGTTACTACATGTGCCTCTACATTGCATACCTCTACTATTGTGAGGAATTCTTCTCCAGTATCCCTTTGACTGGAGACACTATCACAACTCAGCCAGGCGTTCTTCTCGAATAGACCTGTTGGATTGCTACCGCATGCTGTGAAGACTGCTGCTTGGGAGCTCAAACCCCAAGGCCACACTGACTTGAGGCTTAAGATATATAGCTTCCTTCGCTATATTACTGATACTGTCAATGCTCCGGTTCCATGGCTATGAAACATCACTGAAAGAAACCTAGATTGAAAGAAGTTGAAATACAAGTGGTAAAACAACTACCTGAAGGTTCCGGATAGCTTCAGCAGGTAAGAGAAATGAATATATAGCACCACTCTAGCCAGAAGAGGATGACAAAAGTAATGAATCAGCTCGAAGACCTGTGGATGTACCATTCTGAAATAACTCAAAACCTAGGTGAATGCAACAGAAGTGAAAACTGGCTGTGACTAGCTACAAGTGTGAGGGATATATTCAGTGATCCCAAGTGAGCGAAATAATGCCACAATCATGCATATGTCAACTGCCTCACTAAGCTAAACTGGACTTAAAAAGCCATTCAGTTTTCTACTCCTGGAGACTTCCAGGAAGCTGCAAAGTCATTTGATACTGCCTGCCTCAACTGGAAGAAGCTATCAAGTATGAAGCTACTGGCATGAAATGGTACTGGGGGTTAGCAATGCCAGATGGTTATTAACCTGGCATGGATGACAGCCATCATGCCAATTGACTTCATACCATGTCAGCATCTATACCACCTGGCGAACATGGGATACACGTACCACCTCAATCACTTGATAGAGCACGATGCGGGCAATGACAACGTCACTAACTAAGGAACTGGGAATGGATGAGAAACAAGATGAGAGGAATGTTGTAGAGCTTTTGATGGATCTGGCTGAGGATGGGTCTGGGGATAGAGCCAGTGCTATCCCTGAAAAAGATGCAAGTAAACTCCTATCAACTCCTGATGAAAAAGAGGCTGCTACTATTCCACCACCTCCTAATAAGAACGGAGCTCTTACAACATCAGAGAAACCTACTGATTCCAAGTAGCAGGGTACCCAAAAGCCCAACTGGCCGTCTAGTTCCAAAGTGAACATAGAAGTTCTCACAATCTTATGGAGAATGAACAATCTGTAAGCTGCATCATAGGTTCGCTCAGCCTCTACTTGGACTGAAATGGAATGTTGGACAATGAAGCAAGGATATTGGTACACCATGAAAGAAAATTGGCAATGAAGCCATACTCATTTTTCAACAAATAGAAAATAAGGAACCTGAGTTGTTAATTGAAACCCAGGCAGAAAACATGGCAGCCATATATGGCATGCGTGATGCAATAGTTCCAATCAATATTCAGTTTGGTAAGCACCTGCTCTTTACTGGAGAAGGATGATAGATATAGAGGGTGTCAGGAAGAAGCAGATGTGCAAGGAGTGAGTGCCTATATATTTTTCCATTGGGTTTGTGTTTTTCCTTTGGGATTGTGTTTTTCCTTTGGGTTTATGTTTTTCCTTTGAGTTTATATTATTCTTACATTTATTTGAATTTGGGTATAAGGTTCTATGGGATGAAAGAGGTGAGGGGTGCTTTACATGAAGGGTCATGGAGGGGTTGTAGTGGGAAAATCTGTTCCTGACCACCACAACCATCCAGTTTGGCAGGGGGAACCAGGCAAGGGGCATACAGACATTCACTGCTAACACAGATGGACTGAGAGACAAGGAGTATATATTTGAAAGACCCCACAGTAGATAGACATCATCTCACCTTATAATGAACTACAGACTCATTCTTTCACTGCTCTTTGTCCGATGCACTCTTCCCAAGTATTCATGGATCAATCAATTATATGTGGTTCCTCACAGCCACGTAGTCAATTATGTCCCTCTATATCCTTCCCATGGTCCTCGAGCCAGACCATCTCTTTCAGAATAACCTTATTTCAATGCCACAAGAGGTGCAGCAGAGTGTTGATGAAGACCTCTCTGCCTATTAACTCCACTGTTTTACCACACCAGTATTATTGTCTACTGTCAGGCCCAGTCCAACCTTGCGGAGCAACAATTCTAGATAGTGTGGAAGCTCTGAGAGTGAAGTACAATAACTTCGAAATATTGTAAAGTGCCCAGCATATACAATCTGCGATTTACATCATTATTTCTCTGTGGGTGTCTGATTGGATTACCAAATTGGATAGTTGTAACAACAACAAGCCAGCTGTGCCCACTATATTCAACCTCATGGAATATATAACAAGGAGTGTACACCAATATGTGGCTATACTGTGGTATAGAAAGATGGATGTGAGGAATACAGTGGAGATTACTACGTTTGTGCCCAGGATTCTGAAGATCCATGGGGTTCCGGGAGGATGGACCATCTGGGAACCCTCAGCAAACCAGCTGATTGAGGATGAATTTAAGGTTTGCAGAGATTCGATCGATGTGTTGTTCCTCCACATGGGAACAAATGTTATCTACTTGTCCAACAGCCCCTATCAGGTTAGTGAATAATGATAATGATTGTCAAACAGTCTGAATTGGGTGTGAGAATTACGTGATTTGCTTACTGAGCTGATTCATACAATGTTGAAACCCATGGTGAATGCACTGTGCAGGCTGGAGACCAAGGGATTGCCTTGGTACAAGTCTAAGAATTATCATGTCAATATGGAATCCATTTGACCTTTTGCTCTCCAACTCCAAGGTGAGCAGATCATGAAGCAGTGGTCCACGCAAGAAATCTGGTATGCCCCAGGAATGTACCAACATCAGCAAGAAATAATTCCGTCTGAGCGGAATGGCTCTGTCAGAGTGGACGCGCTCTGTCAGAGCAGTCAGAGACACCCCAGTGGCGGCTGACTCCGCGCCCGGCATCAATACCACGCGTCGCGTTGCATATCGCCCTGCGAACGCAGTTTCACCGTTTCTTCTCGCTCGGTCGGTCTCCTAACTTAGACGAACACTCTGGCGTTGAAGGCCAACTGTGACCATACGTAGGAATGGGTTCATTGGGCACACGCTTGCAACGGGATTGCAATGCGATGGGTGACACTGCGAAAACCTCTCCTCGCATTCCTTCTACCTGTACGCACAATGCAATTCTCTCTTCAGTAATTCTACACATCATTCCAAGTCGCCAGATCTATGTGGCTATTGACAATCCATCGCTCGTTCCGTCCGTCTCCTGCCTTACTACAGGTAGCTATCTCTGGAATTACGTGCGCGCAGCTGACAATGTTTCCCATGCGGAAAACTTGCAAACCAACTGCTGCCGGTGCTTTTCTCACATGTACAAATTTTGAGATGGGATCCAAGTTACCCGAGTCTTCAGGTAATGTGGTGAGCGCCAGGGCTAACCAGTACTCAACGAACACTCCATCCTCGTTCAGGAGCTTGATTTTGAATAGTCGTTGCACTTGCCACGGGAGACGACCATTCAGCGCACCATAACATCTCCCTATGCGTTGCTTTACCCACGGCCAGTCATTCCGTCGGTCCCCTCCGCGCCAGCTCTAACTTCCTGTGCATCGACAAATTTGAGCTATGCGTTCACCTTCTAAACCCTCAACTTGAACCTTAATACCATAGTAAATACAGAGCTCCATTGCGTGCATTTGTTCATCCGATATATACGTCTTGTTACGACTCTTGGGCTGGGGAAACTGCCACGTGCCGTTGTGTATTGTCACGCAGTGCGTTGCGTCTTGCGTATTGTCGAGTAATGCTCTGAAGTCTTTGATCATAGCTTCAGGATGCTTTCCATCCCAGCGGTTTTGCGGTCCCATGAATTTTGGCTTCGCATATGACTGGGAGCTCAGGGGGGCAGCCAGATCAGCGCCGGAAGGGAGGACTTTGCAAGTGGCAGCGCTGTTCTCTCGACGCTGAGCGAGGGCTTGGAGATTGAGCTCTCTCATTTCGAAGCCGAGATTGCGATGCTGAAAGGTGATTACTTGTGGCAGGTAGTTGAGATTGTGCTTGGAGGCGTTCCAACCGGCCTTGAGATCCATTCTATGTGCTTGTTCATGTCTCTCGGCAGAATACTGTTGCAAGGCTCCGTATCGACGATTATGATCGACGCAGTGAGACATCAAGTTGATCTTCGGCAAGTTGAAGTCGGCATCTAACTCCTTGGAACCATCTATCTCGTGGCTGACATAATCCCGCCAGGCGTTCATTTCGCGCCGCTTCTTGGACGGCGTCCATGTTTCAGCATTTGTTTCCTCATCTACCTTTCGATTCTTGACCAGCTCGGTTCTCAGGGCATTGGCTTTGGCCTTTGCCTTTTTGCCGGCTCGCCCGAGTAAGAAAACATCTCTGAAGGTGTGAAAACGACACAAGGCGTCTTCCATGCGGCTCAATGTTGCATCATCGTGAGATTTATATCAAGCATACATATAGAATTGGAACAATGCCCATGTGGACTCAATTGCGCAATTGAATATGTGACGCTGAGCGGGGCTCCCTCCTCGTAGGGACTTGGATACAACTCCAAGCAGGTACCGACTCATTTCCTTCATCTCCTTCCCATTCCATTGAGAAACTTCATCATATGACTTAGTTTTTGGTGTGATGTCGTGGTAAGCAGGCACGGATAACCTGATTACATTGTACTTGTCGAGCCGTTTGTGCGACCTCATGAAGTGGAAAATCCACTTCAGGAGGTCATCAAGCATGCCGATCTGCATTGGATGAAGGAGGTCGGGCTTCGGGAGGTAGCTCACGATACGGGGAATATGTCGGAACACGTTGAATCCCTGGTGAACATGTCGTGACGATAGTTCCGCATCGGCTGCCTTGGTGTTGGAATCGCTCAGCGTTTGATACAGGTTGTGATCCCGCCTGGGGTGTTGCTTGTCAGGAGGGACATAATCTCCAAGTTCGTTCTTTGGAGACTCGCACCAAAAACAGACATGTCACTCGAGATGATGTAGCTCGCTATACTCAGGGCAATCTGCAAGCCATGCTGCTAAAACCGGTTTGCAATGCCTGAAGTTGCCATCTGCACAGAGAACGTTGTAATACCCGCTCTCGGCGCAGGGATTGTGTTATAAGGTGAGAGAGTGGAGTACCCCCGGAAGTACATCGTTCAGCACCTCTCGCTTTGTTTGCCGCTGCTCATCCAGCCGCTTCGGAGGAAAATTGCGGGTCTTGATCGGAATCGGCAGGAGAGCGACCATTACGACGCTGTGAGTTGAGGCCATCTGGCGGAGCTTCGAAAATTGATTGCTAACTGTCATATATACAGGCCACTTTTTCTTGTTGCCAGCAAAATTCGAGAGATGTGTTCCATCGGACATGAAGATCAAGGGAACCAGTGTATCCCCCACTCTGAGCGTTGACTTAACGTCGGTTAGCACGTCATCATACTCGGGTATCTCTCCTTACCTGTGTCTCCCACCAGCAGTCCGCATTCTGCATTTCGGTATAGAGGCGTTTCGGTGGCGTATCGCTGTTAAAGCAATGCTGAGCGGCGTAAATATGATGCTTGGCGTATGCTGGCTGCCGCATCAACCATCTCATGCTTTTGATGATGTCTCGACTCCAGTTATTGATAGGGGGTTGGTGATTGTCTTTCCATTTCATATTCTCGAGAGTGTGTAGTTCCCACTCCCCGAGAGCGAGATCATTTAGCATACTAGCCACGAGCGTCTGGACGCCATCTCCGTTTTTGAAGCTCGGGAAACGCAGAGTGGTGTTTTCTTCCTTCAGCATGTTGTCATAGTACGTCTTCATGCCCTTCTTCTTGATCCCACACTGGATATATTTGTACTCTTCACGCATCACAAACAGGAAGTAGGGATTGTTTTGTAGGGTCGTCTCAAGGACACCGTGAGCGTTGCATTCCCCTGGCTCAGCAATGTAATCGCTCAGCGGAGCACAGGCGCTGGGGTAAGTTTCGGTCAGTGGCAGAGGAGGTGGCGGTGGTTGAGACTCCGAGTCTGCGATGTTTTCAAGGTGTTAGAGGTAGGAAAACGCGTCCAAGTCATCGCCTGAATCTTTGTTAGCGTTGAATTCACGACGCTGAGCGGGTTCAACGCGTTGGGGCGCGCTGGGAACAGTCAGATTCCTCTGGCGTGCAACTTGAAGGTGTTCTGGAAGGTGTAATTTGATGTGTTTAAGTCGCCAGCTGTCTGAGGTGAACTTCTTTCGGAATGAAAATTCGGGGCAACGGAAAGGGGTCTTCTCTGGCATGGTCGACAACACGCGAGGAGTGGAGTATTCACTGTAGAAAGGGATGAAAGTTGGTGCTGGGCCTGAGCAGTCTGGTGTGGGTATAAGCTCACGATAGTTGAGAGATTTATTGAGCCTCAACACCATCACAAGGAGGTTCCTTACGTGCGAGGAGTTGCAAAAACACTGCATGTGCGATGTCCCATAATACTATGGGTAAATGAAAAATAAACCCTGAGCAATCCAAAAACCTCGGGACGCGTGTAATAATCAATGCCTGAGATCAGTAGATTAAAACAAAGGAAACGAAGAAGCCCGCAACCCTAACCCTAACGAACAAAACACTTCCACGTGTGCCTTAATCAGTGCCTGAGATGAATAGATTACAGCAAAGGGAACTAACAAGAAAAGAACCCGACCCTAACCCGAACGCACACCTACTCTACAACGCGAGGACTGGTTCACTCGTCGCCTACTGAGCCATCGAGGCGCGCCTCAGGGAGAGGGACATTGGGGAGAGGGACATTGGGGAGAGCGACATCGGGGAGAGGGACATCTGGGAGAGGGACATCAGGGAGACTGTCGCCAACGGCCGATTCCCCAAGTAGCTGCTGATCCACATTGACATCCGAGCTGTTTCCGGCTGCCTCAGCTTCTCGCAGAGTTCGTGCCGCTGGGCGAGGTTCTTGAGGCGTCACAAGCCCCATAAACTGCACCCCACTGGATGAATGAGTCTCCGGAGTTCGTGGTTGTGGGCGAGGTTCGGGGGTTGGTTGCCGAGGAGCAGGTGCCGGAGGTTGTGGCCGTGGGGTATGCTCGCGCATCTCCTAGCCTTGCTCAGGTAGCACGGTTGGCTGATCCACTACCATGGTATCGGCATGGTCAGCCGATGAATTTACTATCTCTCCCTGGCAAATCGTCCGAGGTTCTTTGCCATCATCCTCATCCTCATCCCATCCTCCTCCTCATCCACCTCCTCTTCTTCCTTCTCATCTTCCTCCTCTTCATCTTCCTCATCTTCACCGTCCCTTTCCATGTCCACATCACAGTCTAAATCAACACTGTCCGGTGCGTCCACATCATCATCCATGCGCATATCCACATCAGCATCACGTTCTGAGTCATATTCGCCGTCCGACTCGGTAGAGTCAGTATCAACATCTGACGACATTGACACGGTGGGCGATGCTTCCGGCTCTAAATATACCCGCTCTTGTTAGCTCTCCGTGTCCAAGTCTGCCTCTGACATTTCCTTCTGCAAAGCAATGGCACGAGAGATATCACCTCCCCCTGGGGTTTGTTTAACAATACCTTTCCCTTTACCGTTTCCCTTCCCCTTCCCCTTCCCTTTCCCCTTCCCGTCCTCAGTCGCCTTCCCTTTCCCCTTCCCATGC
>Ga0307515_10008769_pt1 | contig 19650 bp, 19 predicted proteins | sample 17_EM_MG_FD_194513 | JGI IMG/M metagenome (GOLD analysis project Ga0307515, IMG submission 194513) | Populus trichocarpa ectomycorrhiza microbial communities from riparian zone in the Pacific Northwest, United States - 17_EM | ecosystem: Host-associated > Plants > Roots > Unclassified | place... | reverse complement strand
ACTTTGCAAACACCTCTGGGTCAGGAATCATATGCTTCAATCCGAGGCTATGCTCCTTTGCGACTTCATCGAGATCCAAAAGCCGCGCTTGAGGCAACCTCTTCTTCAAAAACTCCTCACGGGCCTTGCGGGGGGAGTTGGGCATGTGCCAGCTCGCGTCCACGAAGATCGCGTCCTTGGTGACAGTTGAAGGGTTCACGAGAAGCGGTGCGACATTCTGAGAGGAAAACGAGCGAGCGGAGGGGAGAACGTTAAGGGATGGCCGGGTGCCGAGTCGACAGCGATTCGAGAGGAAAACCTTGATCATGGCTTTCGATGGTCCGTTGCTTGGGTCTTAGACGCCGGATCCCGCCGCGGTCGAAGTTCCCCTTCGATCGCAGTCTCTATGTCTGTCTTGTCCGTTTACTTTTTAACCTACGTTACCTTTTTCAACTGGCATCCCACCAACCAGAACAAGCCTGTATATCCGACCGTCAATTCAAAGTGTCACGTAGTCGACTCTCCCCCACTTCTCCTAACTTACCCCATGGCCAGGCTCGAGTATACGAGGGCTTGACCAGCAGTGTGCTCGCCCATGCGAAGTAATTTGGAGGCGATGGGGACATGATGTTGGAAGGAGAATAAGCCAGGAAATGCGGTTTGACACCGTGGCGGGGGCGGGCCGGTGGACGGTATCGGAGTGGAGAACGCTGAAGTCCTACAGTGGATTGCAATGTGAAACCGACGAGTACGGTCGCGATTTCATGAAGAACCGAACACCACGTTCACCTTCATGAGCACCCCTTCTGCCCTTATGTTGACTGCGACGTTCATTGATTTTTCTGGGAGTATAGGCCAGTTCGCCATATGAGCCACGCTCCCCTCAAAATTGCCACTGGTGCCTCGCTTGGGAACGTTCCAACTGGCGCTGATGCCGCGTTCTTTCAATAGAATGACACTGATCCCACAGTCGCCCACGTCCAACCCACCGAGTCCGTCACATTAACCACAATTCTCATGCTCACCGACCCAAACACCCACAATTGGACCTCCATCATGGTGTGTATCCCCCAAGACATCATTGACCTCATCATTGGCCAACTGTGTTTGGTGACATGGCACTGTGATAGTTCCTTCTGAGCTACTCCACTGGTATCCACTGCTTGGGTCAATCCCAGTCAGCACCATCTCTTCTCCACCCTCTATTTGTATTCCAGCTTGTGCATGCAGAAGTGGTGCTTCAGAATCAGACCTGGCCCCCATGGGATTTCAAGGCATGTGTGTGTCCTACAATTATTGTCCTACTTGATAGTTTTTGGAGACCACACTTCCCCACTTCACCTCCTTTCAAAACCTTCAAGAACTGAATATTGCAGTGGATGTGGTGTGCTGGGATTGCATCAACATCCTTGCCCCTATCTTCTCCTTGTTTGCCAGTACTCTCAAGCAACTTTAGTGGACACATAAAGGTCCCAGGCATGACTTGACCTGGGGATCTCTCTATGCTCTTGCTAATTTCTTGCCAAACCTCAGAGATAAATTTGTCTGGGGTTCAAATTGGCTCTATAAATCCCACCCTGTGCTCTCCCCTGCATTCACTTGTCCCCTTGCTATCAGCTCCCCAATCTCCTCACTTTTTAACATATTAAGTTCCAAAAACTCAAGCTCATGGACCCTATCCCTCCATCACCATGGTTTCTTGAATATTGTCAAAAAAACCTCTGAGTTCTCAATTTTGTCAATGGCCATTATGAACTGTGGGAGAGACAGGGACCTTCTGGTTAGTACTACTGGTGCTGAAAGCAATGACTCATCCTGATAACTCTGATAGAGCATTTTGAAAATCTCTATGTATTGTTCAAGGCATGCCATGTGCTCCAGGAGCTCAGTTTCCCCTTCTGGTCACATGTTGGATTGATCATATCCTTAATTCTGAGCAATTCCATTACCCTCATATACCTGGATGACCCAGAGGGTACTGTGGGTACAACTTACAACAGCTGTTGGGGCATCTCTCTCAATGACTTTGAAGTGGGCCTCAATAATTTTATACACAATGATCTACCTGGTGTTGGGTGTCTCAATCTGAAAGATAGCCCAGAGGTACTCTGAACACCACTGTGGGTTAAAGACCCAGGTCCAGGTACTTACCTACCCATGTGTTGAGAGGCACAGGCCTTCAAAAATGGGGAAGTCCCCTTTTTCATGATGAAACTCAAGGAGAAATTAGGATCTCATGTGACCCTTGAACTAAACCTCTACCCCTTTGTATAAGATAGAGGACTCTGAGTAACTAACATTTTTTTTCCATTAATGCTTATGCAGTGTAGTAATTGACCTTTTTGTTCCATGAAAAGGGTTTTTCACCACCTTCTCTTCCCACAGAGCCCCTGGTTCCTATCAATGGATTGCAACAGGACATAGCTTTGAATATTACAATAATGATCCTATATGTATGCCCTAATCTTAAGTCATGTTCATGGGAACCATGAAGAACTGTGCAAGTGTGCATGAGAGTATAGTTGATGTTGCATCCTTCAATGGTGAAGAAGATGGTTACTTCAGGTTTAGGAAGCAGGGTGAAACTGGAAAGACATGCAATAGAACTGAAATGCTTTTAGGGAAGTGAGCATTAATTTCACCCCATGGGCAGTTTTGGAGTATTTAGTCATTGACAGAGTGTACATCAAGCATTGTACAACCTTGGCTCCTGAAACTGGATGCAGATATCATGGGTGGGGCAGAACCATCATAATGTGAGGCAGTTCTGAAGGTGAGGGGGCAGTGAAGTGGGTTTCAGTGGGCTCAAGACAGTGGTCCATCTGGGTTGTTTGGAGCTGCTAACTGTGGACCAACTGCTGATGATAAATCCTGACTCCTCCGACAGAGCAGGTGCTGGTTCAATACCTGGAGTGGTTGTCACAACAGCAGAGTTCTGGGTGGTGATGAGTTTTACCCCAGCAGCCTGAGCAGCCTTCTACAACTCTCTCCCCCCTCACTTCTATTCCTTTTCTTGATTTCCTCCTGGGAATTTGCCTTGGCCCACTCATTCTACTGCATCTCCTTGAATCAGATCTTGTAGTAGTGGATGTACAAGTTGCAATATTCATACTGAGCAATGTTCTGGAACTGTCCCTCCCACACTGTAGAATAAAAAGGTCAAAGGGTTCCCATAACCTTGGATTGAATATATGCTCAGTGAGTGATATTGTCCTGTCACATTGTAAGTAACTGAATTAACCAGCAATCCATGATGACTAACTTCTCTTTTGGTATGTCAGTCTTCACTCTCCTTGAGAAAATATTCAGAAGCTAGTTCCCAGCATTGTGAGACCATAGTCTGGATCATCTGTGTACCTTGGCTATACTTTCAAAGACCAGTCATATCTTAGTTTACATGGAATGGTATGGGACCAACACATCCTAGGGTTTAACAATGAGGATTCCTGTTACCCAAGTGAAGTATTATGAAACCCACCACCACTCAATACTTACATCCTCTGCTTATTACATGTATATATTGTAGAGATAAATTCCTTCCACATTTTGGTCAATCACAATATGAATTTTGGGGTACTTATCTGGCAGTAATACATTTGAAATGTGGAGCTTAAGTAAGAAAAGGTTACATACACTACAGATCTCTACTGAAGGAATGAAGAGGGGAGTTCTAGAATCAACTCCTTTTCAGACATGAGAGAAATAACCAGATACTGGCCATTCCACTGAACCTCAACAACATAGGGTTGAAATTGTTCAGGAAGCTGGAAAACTACATTTCCAGTAACTGTGTCTTGGATTCTGTATTGTGTATTATCCCATAGCTTGGTATCATTGAGGTGGAGTGTGCTTGGAGGTGGAGTGGACAACTTAATAGGAGGTGACCCTGTAATCCCAAAGTCCCATCTATAAAAATATCCAAATGTATCCACATCCCAAACTCTTGAGCCATCCATTGCAATAAATTTTTTTTTAAAAAGGATCTGAGGTGTTCTACCCACAGCCTCTCCTGTCCACATATCCCATGCTTGTGTGAAGTCCTCATGTATGAAGAAGAGTTTAGATCCATCCCCTGATATTCTGAGGTCCAATAGTCTATGCTTGGATATATCTACTTGCAAGAGGTATTTTCCTTTCTCAGGATCCCAGATATTGACCTTCCCATCTCTATACCAAGCAAAGACCAACTTGCTGTTGATCAGCTTGACATCTTCATGCTTGCAGTCTTCAACTGGGGATTCAGATGATAGTTTGCAGAGACTAGCTGGGATGTCCCAGGTCTTCACCACTCCATCTGTATCACTTGAGATGGCAATCCCATCTCTTGCTTGTAAACTGATAGATGAAATTAAGGGTAAGGGGATTGGGGTGGGCCCAGAATCAGTTGCAGCCAGATCTGTAGATGAAGTACTGATCTGCCAGAACTTGACTGATTTATCACAAGATGCCGAGATGAGAGTAGAGGGGGAGGAAAATGTAAGAGAGGCAATATCATCAGTATGGCCAATCAAGGTTTCAAAAAGGTGGGGATCAGAACTGGTAATGTCCCAAACATAGATGGCCCTCTCAGCAGCAACAGCCACAAGCCTACCATCAAGGGAAAAACAGCAGCATTGGGCATTACCACTGGCCATTTGGAATTTAGCCAGGGTTGCTCCAGAATCAGAGTTTTGAACTATGACAACTGACTCATAGCACAAAACAAACTGTGTTCCATTTGGGGAGAAGGCAACACAAGAGGCATCAGATGGAGAGCTGATATTGTGACCACTGATATCCCACTGCCAGAGCTTTTTATCATATATGGATACAAGGTGTTGAGAGTTTGTGGGAGAGAAGCTAACATGGTGCACAGTGTCCTGCTGTCTTATGACACGCTGGCATTCCTCTGTCTGGATGTCCCATAAACGAATTGTACAATCAATTGATCCTGAGGCAATGACAGTGCAGCCTGCTGAGATGGAAACAGACCGAACTGAGTAGGTATGACCATAGAAGGTCTTGACAACCCCACCAGTCTGTGCATCCCAGAGCTTGACAGTGCAGTCAAAACTTCCAGACACAAGTGAAGTCCCATCTACTGAGAAGGTAACACAATTCACTTCATTTGTATGCCCAGAAAGAATAGCTACCTGGCTGCCTGTGATTGTATCAAGGATGATGATGTCTCCAGGTTGAGACCCAACTGCAACAGTATTATTCCAGCATGAGAGTGTTTGTGTGAAGCTGCCTAACAAAGCTGTGCGAGAACACTTTCCCCATTCAGCTACAAGCTCCTTGACAACCTTCACTGGGAATGAGGGATCTGTACTATAATACTCGTGAAGCCAAGAAGAGGAGGGAGACAATGGGAGAGCAGAATGGTAGATGCGGGAAGGAGAGTTCTTGATTGTGTCAAAGTGTTCCAACAGAAGCCGCTGGCTGTCATTTGTCCACTTGGATACAACTCCTGCCTAAAAAATCATCAGTATATGTTTTGGTAACAAACCTGCACATCACTCACCAAATTATACCATTGCTCAATATCATTCATGGCATAAACACCAACACCAAGGTCCCCTGTGAGTACAAGGACTTCAATCCAATACAGCAAATCCACCATGAAGAACTTGTCAATTGCTTTCTGCACTTCTTCTGCATAAGGGCTGCTGCTAGGGATCTCCAGGAGGTGCTTTGTCCAGAACTTGCATGCATATCCAAGGGCATCTCCAATATAGGCCTTCTGTTGAGAAGAAAGATCTTTGACCTCACTGAGAACAGCATGGTCATCCAGGTTGCAGATATTCCTCTTCAACTTGTTTCCCATCAGCCTAAGGCATGCCAGCAGAATTTCTGCATGGTGACCTGCAGACTCTACCAAGAACCTTCTATCCTCACAACGATCTGGATCCATAAGGAAGTCAGGAAATGATTTGTGGAAAATATGAATGGGATCTTCTGTGTCCTCTGGGACCAGGAGGAGAGAATGGAGGGAGCGCATAGTGCTGTGGATATGTTGTGTGTTGAGTCCCAGAAGCTCTGAAAGACCCTTGATTGAAAGGGGGTTGAAGATGAGCAAGACTGTCCCAACAACAGTCTGGAAACGGAGGCATCTCTGGCTGTTCTCTGCATGGACACCACTGAAAGCCTGCTGGAGGACCTTGGTGTAGAGTTCATCAACTCCAGACTTTCCTTCCTCAATGGTGCTTTGTGGAAGAGAAGTGATGAGGGAAAGTCTTTCAGTTGGTAGATCACCTTCAGAAGCAACAAACTTGACAACTGTTGAGGCGTAGATGAAGAACCCAGCTGCCTTCTTGCACAGAATGTCAATGTCAGATGACCTTGGCCAATCTTCTGTCAAGTCCAAGTCACTTCGGTCCTTGGCAAGGCTTGCTAACTGAGTTTGGAAGAGCAGTCTGATATCCCTGTCAACTGCTGAAGGCTTGACCTCATGGAGTTTTAGGACTTCTGTGATCGGAGCGAGTGACTCCAACCGAAATCCCGAGCGAATTCGTGGTTCGGGCCGTCCGGTGATGAAGAACTTGACATTGGGTATCTGCGCCACGTAGCGGGAGAGTATTGACAGGATGGCTGATGCAGGTTCTTTATCCTTGCACTCGTCGAGGGCGTCAATGATGATGAGAGTTGGAATGGCGGTGGCTTTGAGCGGACCAACGAGGAGCTTCTCCATCTGTGAGCAGAGCGATTCATTTCCAACATCAAGGCGCTCTTTTAAGACCTGCAGGAGCTCCTTTTGGAAAGGGGGATACCGACAGGCGAGCTGGAAGGCGAGTGTTGGGAAGATCATCTGAAGGTTGCTGCGGTCCTCGAAGTCTCGTGAGCAGAAGAAGCTGGCCCCGAGCTTTCCGTCCGCGGAGGTCGTCTCGGCGAACGTTTGGGCAATGGTGGATTTTCCGGTCCCAGCGAGGCCGTTCAACCAGAAAATACGCTGGTCCTGGTCACTTGCAAACCAATCTCTGATATCCTTGAGGACACCCCTCCTCGTTCCCTCCAGACACCCCTGCCTGTCCCCACAACGGTGTCCGGCGTTCACAGTATGGTGCATCCTGTCAAGAAGGGCGAGGTCTGCCGATTCCTGTCCACCGGTTAGTTTGCGAGAACAAAGACAAGTGATGAGACTCACGATGAGGAGGCGATTCTTGTCATCTATGTCTTGCTGCCTTTCATAGATATCTCGTTGCTTGTCAGAGATATCTCGCTGCTTGTCGGAGATGTCTTGTTGCTTGTTGTAGATCCCTTGCTGCAGTGAAGTCTAGCACAAACGTTAGACGTCGTACAAATAAATAACTTGATCCACAAACCTGATACTCCATCATCGCATCCCGAATATCCTCGACCAGACCACTAAGTTTGTCCGCATTCTCAGCATTGGTGAAAAACCCTTCAACCCTCCCCTGTGCTCCTAGTGGACTGAGATCCCGGAGAACATCTTGGAATTTCCTGCAAACCCCCGGACGTCAGACTGGATGCTCGTCCTTGGGGAGCATCCACTTACAGTTCTAGCCTCTTTCTCCTTCCTTCCTCCTCGATATCACCCTCAGGAATAGGTTCACAGAGCCGTTCGGCAAGCGCTTTGACCCGGGGTGCCAGGGATTCTATCACTTGCCTGTTTGCTTTCGTGCGCTGCAGCACCGATGAGCGTTGTGGGTAGGGTTAGAGGAGGGGGAACATACCTCGCAATTCTCCAGGATAAAGCAAAGACCTCCCGCGACAGATTTAAGCGGCGGGAAGGCATCAGCCGAGTCCCTCACCCCGCGAAGGAGTAACCTGGTCGAGGCAGACGCAGTGGACCCCCAGTCCGGTCTGTTCTTGTCCGGAGCGGCACTCGGTTCGACTCTCTTGTCGCCTGCGTTGGGCTCATTTCCTTCTTGTTCGCGACCACCGCCCGTCGCGACAGCGGGCCCCGGTCGAGGAGGTGGACCCGACGGGCCAATCGTCTCCCCACTTCCACCAACCCCTGGATTGTCCGTTTTGTGCTTGTTCCCTTTGAGTCGGTGCTTGATACCCTTCTTCAGGCCGGAGAATGGCTCTTTTATGCGGTCCATGTCGGTGTCGAGTCGGCGCAGATGGTGGTTGTGATAACAGATGGCTAGCCTCGTGGCGTTGATTCATTTCCACGCCCAGCGCTAGGCGCTAGGCGCCCGACGCAGCCCGCATAGTGAATTCCCCACCGATGACACATCCACCTCTTGTTGATTTCTTCCCTCCCTTCCGTTACCATGCAGACGCAACTGCCATGAAGTTTTGTGTCGCGATATCCGAACCCCGGGAATCCTCAGCACGATGATCATATCTGTTCTTATAGGCTCGAGGACACCCCGGGCTTTTAGCCTTACAGGTTTTCTACCATTCATAGCCCTCGGTCTTGATTGCGCCTGACTCTCTGCTCTATATCGGACCCAGCTCTCTTGTTATGTGCTCCGACAGAACTCAGCCTCAAGAGACGCAAATCCCTGCCGGTCGCAAACTGCCATCTTCAGCCCACGCCCTAGAGGGTTTTCTAACATCAACAAAACGGCCCCCTCCTACTTAACGCTACCCGACCGCTTAGGCCTCTAAATAACCAAGTTTATGGGAGTAGAAATCGACGGAATTTCGCGTTGACGCCAGTGGAACCCGAGGGGATGAGCGAATGCAAAAAAATGCCAAATCTTGCCGACTGCAAATTAGATTTCAGGGATAGGTATGTCGGACTGTATATTTCACGTATGGGAGATTGTGCCCGTCGCATGGGAAGTAACGAAGAGGAGTGCATAAGTGGGAGCGTGGAACCGGCTCCGGGCGGATTTTACGGTGAAGCACACATTACGGTTGTACCGAATCTACTTAACGATAGAAGGTGATCTCGAGACACCGGGAGTTCATACAGTGATGGGATTGAAAACGAAACGAACGAGCATAAAAACCGGTCATGCCATCCGGACGTTAGAAAACATGATCTGGCGGTGACTCCCAGAAAGCGTTGCCCCCGGACGATGGGTAGGAAGTAGACGGCAATAGACGGGTCGTTTTTTCAGCCCCTTTCCTGGTGGACGAAATCCGTCTAAAACGAACGAAAGCCCGCGTGAGACTTAGGACATATCTGGCAAGCGCAAAAAGGAACTCACAGTGAGCCCTGTTGTATTGTTTCATGCACTTGTTTACAAATCCGTTGAAACGACTCGGGTATTTCCTCGTCACATTCTTGGCTCCATCGCTCCATCCATTGTTCAATCCTCTGGGCAGCACCAGGTCGTTGGCGGAACAGCAATAGCATTGAGCGGTCGAACTCCGGTTCTGTCATCCCCCCAGCCCCTGGTGGCCATAGAATCCAGACCGTTCCCATCCAGCACTCCAACTTGTTCCATTCCTGGGCTTCGACAAGAGATGTCATGATCCATGGACAGTAGACAGCTTCACCCACTAGCCGCAGTGACTCCAAAATTGCGAGTTCTACAAGTAACTCACAGTACCGATAGGATAAGTATCGAGTCCCTTCAAATGATTCGAGGGTCGCCAAAAGGAGTCTTGCCCAAACATACCCTCTGTCCATATCATCGACTGCAACGTGAAGATGGTTCAGTAATCCAATGAATCTCTCTACCCCCGCCTCCTCGAATCCCTTGTAACCGACGAGCTCGATGGAGCGGATAACAAGCCGCCGCAGCCTTGAGGAGAACGGAACCAGGTTTTGAAGGCTGATGAGGTGCTCTGCGCAGATGCCAAGTGACGTGTTCACTGGGTCCAAGGAATATCCCATGGTCCAAGCATTGAGAAGATCCGCGATCACTTCGCTTTTTTGACTCTTGAAAACTATCCCAACCAATTCTCGGTGATGTTCGGTGTGAGTGAGTCTGGTCCCGATATATGGGTTCCGTACATCAAGGTGGCGGAAGCCGATTTCCAAAGAAACGAGGAGAAGACTCTCCCAATCCCGAAGGTTTCCATGGTTCTTGCACATCACGGAGCACCATTCATACGCAACTACCGTCAAGCACCAAGGGCGGGTTTCCAACCTGGTCAAATCGCGTAGCACGTGTGGGATGAATTTACGTTGAGTATCGGTGCCATCGATAGCTGAAAGGACCGCTTTAGATAGCTGATATAGGATGGGCTCCATGCGATCGCTGGCGGAGAACGGTATGAGCGGCTTGAAGACAAAAACAGGAGATTTCGTACGATTTGTCTGTGACTTTTAGCGCCTCTTCCTCGACAGGCCAGCCAAGGAAGATGCACCACACCAGGAGACGATTGAGCGTCGCATTCAGAGGGATGGTAATCTCGTATGTGGTGGAGATGCAATCCGGGATAAACCCGAAGTTCAGCCTGGCCCGGTTGGCCCAGGATAGATGAAACAGTGCGTTTGAAATCCATTGTGAGTGCGAGGGGGTGTGTCGTGGGTGGACGTCGAGAAAGCTTATGAGGCGCAGATCGGGAGGCCGAGCCACGTTGACCCAGAGAAGATGCCTGAGGTCATGATCGGGAGCCGGGGTCGTGTATTCTAGGTTTGGTAGAGGGAACGCGCTTGCAAACTCCTCCGATTTACACATTGCAAGAGTGTGGATCCAGATCATTGCCCGTCCAGAGTAGTATGCTCTGTCCCTCAACCCAGGACACAACTTCCTAGTGGAATCAAAACACGTCTCAAATGTAGAGACAATCAGGTCATAAGGAGGATCGACGTCGGTTCCATCATCAAACCATCGAATCAGGCCAGCGAGTCGGACAGCGGCGTCGAGCGCCTCCGGGTCGGTGATGTTTCTGAGGATCCACGACACGCATCGTACGTTATTGGTGTTCGTTCTATGGAGGATGTCAAGGTCCCTCGGCTTCAACCACGGTTCGGATTGTGGAACCCGTATTTCCGCGAGCGGGACCATTTGTAAGGATTGGCAACGGAGTGACCGGACTCTCCGGTCCCATGTCCGGCGGATATGTGAAATTACCCGTCTGGAGTGAATAGTAGGGGAGATGATTCTAGGCCGGACCTTCTTCCATGTACTGCGAAGAGCGATGGATGCTGGTGTTTGAAACGGACACGCATACGATGATGTGCCAGCGATTACAATCATGACATAAAACGAGACTCCGAGGCCAGTAAGGCTGATGAGGGTGTATGCGACCGAAGGGTTGATGGACCACATGTGTCGGCAGAGCCCGCAAGCGAGGAGGAAAAGAGAAACTTGGAGCATCACCGGAAGACTCTCGACGAAGATGTGTAATGACCACTTCTCGAGCCCATTGCATTTTCGTTGACGGTCTCCACAACGCTCGATCACCGACCCGCCTGAATTCCGCAAGTATCGATTCAACCATTGCTTCCCCAGCATGGCGACGAATGCGGCGAGTAGGGAGATCAGGAGACTCGCATACATGAGGCAGGTGACGGTGACGACCTCGCTCGATGGGCCTTCCTGGACAGGCGGAACGACAGGGGTCTCACCCGGGATGTGGGACTGATTGAGAGTGAGGAGGATGGCTCGGAGGAGGGCCGCAGATTGCTCGTTCGGGTTGGGTTGAAGGTTCGAATGGACGTCGATGACGAAAGCCGAGTTAACGGCAGAGAACAGACCGGCCTAAGAGAATAAATGAGAATAGTTGACGGGAGCGTACGGGGAGCGACGTACGAATATCAAGACGGTATTGAGGTCCTCGTCATACTTCTTGACATAGTCGGTATCGTACTCGGTCGCCTCTCTCTTGTACATCGTGTAGAAGTCGGCCCGTGCATCGTCGGTCTTGGTGGGTTGAAAGAAAGTTCTGAGAGCATCTTGGAGGCTACATCCAGTCGGCGATCAGCGACGAAAGGAACTTAACGTGTCAAACATACCACTTCGGATCGATTTTAAGCGATGGGGGCCCTTTTTCGCTCTTTTCGCCCTTATCGACGCCTTCCATGAGTCGTCACACGTTTATGGGCACAGCCGGCCGATGGGGAGGATGGTGTGGGTGAGGCGTTGACACAGTGGGGGTCGACTGGAAAGGGGCAAGGCAGTTTGCAAGCTCATCCAAGTCGCCGGCAAGTTATCTAGAAATCATGTGGTGCGGTGGTGCCTCGGTGGCGACATCATCGCAATGTAGGCAAGCCTTATACAACCGGATGCCCCCATCAGCTTTGTATATGTTTGGTTGATCGGGGTTGACACTTGCCGTTCCGTTACCGTGTTGAAGTCACAAGGCTCACAGGCCCAGTCGCAGTCGCTGGCCCCGAACCTGACGGATGTTCTAATGGGAGAATGCAATGCCAGCGGCGTGAACTTGCGATAAAGTAAATACCAGATGTAAGTATCCGCGGGATCGAAGTGCTCACTGCTTACATCGCGGCGGACCTCCAAAGTCACTGATGATTAACACTAAGGCCAAGGTCACTTGCTCTCCTGGACCACTGTCGATTCGCTACCCGGTTATTCTCGAAATTTCTCTTCTCAGAATGCTGTGCCACTCCTCGTGAGCTCTTCAAACGTCACCGAGGGTGCGATTTTTGTAGACGCCTCGGGCATATTTTTGGATATGTTGCAAGGGGACGTGAACTGGGCTTGAAGCGTACGATTCCTGACCCGGAGGTGTTTATCAAGTTCTATGGTGAGTACCCTAGGTACGCTTTGATTATTGCAATGCGTTCTCTCGCTTCCCACCTGTGACCGACACGCTTTTTTGCATCCTAGAACGGCCCGGGATCTCGAAGATTTCCCTGTAGTCCTGTAATTCCAGACCCATGGGTGTGGCGCTGACATTCGAACCTCCTCGCCCCGAGATCTCTTCATGTTCCGCGCGTTCGGTCACACGAACTCGAGCGTGCTTGATGGTGGTCTGCCAGCCTGGGGGTCGACTTTGAATGTCGAAGAGTCTTCCCACGCACCTCCAACCCCTAAGCCATCTCAGTGTCTTCCTCCCTCCCCCGATAGGAGTGTCATACGGGGTACCTCATGCCGCCTTCAGACCTTACGTTCGGCGCTGTGACTCGAGTTCTAGGCTATGAGCGGATGGTGTCGAACAGTTCCAAGTTTGATTCCACCTCAGTCAGAACGGGTCTTCGATGCTCGCGCCCGCGGGAGGTACCGTACATCTCCCTTCTTCCTTGCTGAACCCCGCCCATCCCGATTCCGATTCCTCGGTAATGACCTGAGCCCTGTCCTGGGCCTTCGTCTGGACACATCCTATTCCTCACCAAAAACATAGATATCTTGCCCGGAGGGACCTGCACGATGTTCATCTGTATCTGCTTCAATATCCTATGCCATCGTTAATAAAGACAAAGACTGAGACCAAACGGGTCAACACGAACTTTTCAAGATATGCCTCAAGTGCCGCGTTTCGGGTAATCAACACGGTCTGGCCATATTTCTTGACCATCTGGAAGTCATCTGAAGGGTATACGCCCCGTTGGAAGAGGATCCTGGAAGCGGGAAAGTGAATGTGCATCACCGGCGGTTGAATTGAACGAGATGTACGTGTTGGCGGCATACTTGAAGAATTATGTAATGAATTTTGTCGAGCCCTCGACAGTGATGGCCTGACATGTCGGGGCGGTCTTCTGCCTTTGTTCGCTGCCCGAGGCATGTTGGACGGTGACTATTCTTTGTGAGTGGCTTGTTCGTCGCGTGGGTGAGGCCGCGGTTGGGGCGTTGAAAAGTTGACAACGCGTCGGTCACGAGTCAAATTTCACATTTCTTTTCGGATAAACAGCGCGTTTGGTTTTGTTATACTAATAGTTTTGTGTGCGCCTCAACGCGATTGCCAACAGGCTGCGCGTTCCCCTCCATGTTCCTCGTCCCCTTCAACAACCCTCAGAACTTCTCAGCGAATATCCTTGCTATCAGGCAACAGCAACCACCACCCGTAGTCGACCTCGGCGTTCTCCACGCCGCGAATAGAGTATTGCAGGAACAGCTGCTCAAGGACGCTCAAATCATTCCAGACCACGGCGAAATGTTTACATACAGTGCGCATTCCCGTCTCCGTCTCGTCCAGTCCCCTGTTTTCTCACGCGGAACAGCCGGAAGCTCCGGCCAGTACAGCGTCTTCCCGGACGATTATCGAGTGCCATTCCTCAAGAGAAAACTGGCAGGAATCCCGGAAAGTTTGTTTCAGTGTTTCACCGGTGCGCGACCGTTCAGTATTGTTCGCCACCAAATGGTCTAATCGCACGCGCAGCTGCAAATGCTATTTCACATACGTGACTCGTGCCTGTAATCGACCGTGCCTGGGTCACGATCGACAACAAGCTATTCTTACTATGGGACTACGTCGAAGGGTGTGCCACCTGCAGCTTCACTCTCCAATCTCGGATCTGACTCCTCTCTCGACAGTGAAGAGATGAGCTCATTCTCTGGCCAACTAGACGTCATAACCTATGTTGCCACCACTCAACCAAAACCCGGTGTCTTTATCGACGAAATTTCTTACCTCCTCGTCCTTTACAAGCCAATAAGCGTCGTCTCGATCGGAGTCTCGGTTTCACCTGCCGCCGGTCAAGATGGTAGGGTTCATAGAGAGATCAAGGTGTATGCAACCGACATGTCGGTGTCACCCGGGGTCGAAATGACATCGGTAGTCGGTGCTGCGGATGGAAGGATATTCATGTGCGGCTCCCGGGGATGGTTGTCTATAAGAGCTGCAATATCAAGAGAAGGGAGGTTGGTTTGGGAAGAGGGCGCAACTGATTAACCACTCTGTCGGTAAGGTGAGACACTTTCCCCAAAATTGATGGGGAAATCGGACGGTACGCAAGTTCTAACGACGTACTTTAGCGGAACTGACCCTCATGGATCGTGTCACCTCTGTTGTCGGGGACAAGAAGCGCAACGTCTTTTACACACTGTCGTCCAACAGCACGATTTCGTTGTACAAGACAAATGGAGATAAAACAGTTCAACATCTACGGACCCTCCAATATCTGCAAACTTGCCCAGGACAAAGCCCTTTCTTCATCAGCATTGTCGCCCAAGAACTTCTCCATCGTGTCCACACAAGTCATCGATCCTGTAGAATCTCGTGGTCACATCCGGCTGCACCTCATGGCCATTACGACCAACGGAGTTCAGCTCTTTTTTCCCCCTCAAGCCTCAATAGAAGGTTGCGGTTACTCCAGTGCTCCTGGGACATACAAAATGCTGGGTGTTCAACACGTGAGACTCCTACTAACGAATCTTCTTCATCCTGATGAACAGACGAACCTGATGCTTTCCCAAGCCATGGGTTCGTACTCCCTCGTCCAAGCCAACACGCCCCCAACCGCCTCCCGACTGTACATCCTCTCTGCCATCGAAAGAGTTTCATATGTCGCTGGATTAACATTAGCCCCTCAGCAAGGAGATGTCGACACCCTTGATTATATCCTCCTACTCTCACCAGATCTACCAAAGATCGGCTCGTTTGGCCAACCTCAACAGACGCCTACTTGACGGAACAAGCGATACTGTTACCGATCCAAGGACGGACGCGGGCGATGTGACCAGCGCCGCACGATCCCCATGACGAGGTGTATACCACCCACGATCCAGTTGTCACGAACGAACTTGTCTACCAATTTACGGAGCCGACTTGGGAGTTTATCGTGATGAAAAACGTCGGATTGTCATTCTTAGCAAAGAGGCGACCCATCGATGCGTTGAAGGCCGCTCTTGAAGCTTGAAGAGGCAATGGACGGTAGCACCAGTTCGATCGTTCATTTCCGTGATAGGCAAGTCGGCTGTTACTTCCATATTGATTTATGGTTCCGATAATGACATAACACGCTTTCTGTTTATTTTATTCTCCACAGTTACGGTAGAGACCAGACCTGTGCCATGCTACTAGCAATTGCTTCCGGGGATACCCTCCTCGACGTTACTCCAAAATCCGCCTCCACAGCCCTCACGCTCCGAAACGGCCTCAGCGGTCTCGGTATAAGCAAGGGACCGTCTATCCAGGGTGACTCGAGTAACGCGGCGAAGCAGATCTTTTATGATTTCGGGGAGAGACCTATGTGGACCGAAAGGTCATACGTGACAGCCCCAAAATTCTGGATGGCTATCTTGAGCGGCAGGCGTGAGGATCTCGCGATCTATTTTTGGCAGGCTCGTGCGGCCTTTCTGGAAGTCCAAGCTGGTCAAGCCTGCGTAAGTGAATATCATTGGCTTGCTAGTATTCACATGTTTGGGGCTAACGCGTTTTGCTTTGTAAAGGGCGTTCGGCCCGAACGATCATGAGAACGTGTACATCACCGCCCAAAGGAACTTATTCGCTTTGAAGGAACTTTTGGACACCAACCCCTAGCTGTTCCATTCGACTCCTGGAGACCAGGCGGGCGCTAGGGGTGCGACGGCAAGCGAGCAGGAAGCGTGGGAGGTGGAGCAGAGTTCCATATCCCAGATGCTCTCACTGTTGATCAGAACAATCGAGGCTGTTTCGTTCGCTTTGCTGTTAATCGACCAATGTGACCCGTCGGTACAGAAATCGTTGTCAGAGATGAGCTTCGAGGATCTTGTAACCAGCAAGCACGGCGTGACCGTCTCTAGAGCACTCGTCAACGTCGTCGTTGGCCGGCAGGTTAGTCAGCAGATCAACGTATGTCCATGTCTTTTCTCTGGCTTTGCCTCATGGTTTGGGTCTCGACGACGAACTCGTGATGCGGCTCCGGGCTGCGGACCTCGTTACCTTTACCGCGTGTAGACTCTTTCCGCAGATCATGAACATGCTCCCGAACTGGAACTGACGCTCACCTTATCTGCTGCCATCGGTGTTGCTTTGCAGGTCGATACCGTTAGCGATGTATTACAACAACGAAGCGGCTCGTTCTGTAGCACCGACGACTCATGTAATGTTGTATAAGGTGAGTTGCCGACCTCGCAGACGAACACAACGTATCCTAAACCCATCGCTTTGCAGGCGAAGGAGAACGTCCACAAAGCCATCGAGACTAAGAACCTCGCGGAGAGACAGAATTGGTTGGGTGAAGCATTCAGGTGGGTAACGTAAAGCGACAGGATCTTAAGCTCTAATTCACTGCGTGGCTCTTAGGCTGCTGATGAAGGGTGCGCGAGTCCTAGGGTTTGTCAAACTTGGTGAGATCTGCGGCCACTTCCAGGAGCTCAACTTCCCAAAAGGTAAGTGAGACCCGTCGGAGTTCCAATCCAATCCTGAACCGATGGCCTAGGTGCGGTGGAGTCGCCGCTGAGGTGTGCCGAGACAGACGACCCGGACTCTGTTGGTCGGGAGTATTAGCAAGAGGGGTCTCTGGATGTTTCTAACCGAGGGCTAAATTCTGGGAACTCCGCAAAAAGTGTTACGATCTGGTCCTCCGTTCACTCCGGTACTTTGAGGGCAGGAGCACCGGATCTTCCAGGACTCCTAGCACTAGCACTGGCCAAGCAGAAGGTCCGGGGATTGCGAGGTCCTATGCTTATGAGCTGGCGTTCTCGAGCGAGGACGAGTTATTCCACTCGACATTGTACGACTGGTTGATCAGCAGAGGGTTGGCGGATGAGTTGCTGGGGATCATTGGGTCGTTCGGGCTCTATTCGCTCTTCGGTTTGGCTGAAGTATGGCGTCTCCCCTTGCAGATGCGGCCGGTGTATCTCAAGGCTCACATGAGGAGAGCCAGGGACGGTGGAAAAATACCAACTCCTCTGGCAATTCTATGTCAAGGGCGGGCAACTACTGCGAACTGCAGAGGTTCTTGTCGCTCTTGCAAAATCAACACCGTGAGCAGGACGTTCGGTTTTTCTGGCTGGGGAGGGGGAACAACTGACCCTTCACCTTTTTGGACACCAGGTTTGATCTGATCCTCGATGCGAGGCTAGAATGTTCGACGTTGGTTGTGAAAAACTCCAAGTCTCACTCTGTCGCTGTCCGAGGTTGGCACGAGGACGCTATCTCATTCTTGACGGAGCTGGAGGTTGTACAGGTGCAACTCGAATTGTATCACACTCTCTCCCCAATGACAAATGAAGGTGGTGAATTTGGAGAGAAGATCAGATTCCTGACAGCGAGGCTGTTCAACATCACAGGTGAATTCGCGGTTGTTTCCTTTTCCTTTTCCCTTTGTTTTTTATTTTATTGTAGATTGGGTGACGAGAGTGCTGACGGGGGGACCTGTTTTGATTTCCGCGGCAGCTTTACCAAGGATGGGCAGAGCCCTTCGATTTGGTCACGATGAAACGCCTTATTACATAATCACGTCTCAGAACACCGGGATGACAACTCGGTCCGTCCCTTTTGGAGTAGGATATTTGACCAAAGTGAGTCGTGCATTTCATTTTCCACCGTGCGCTCCGCATTGACACACTGTCCGATGGTTTCCCACTTTAAAATTGCAGCGCTAGAGGGTGTCAATTTCAGCGATGCGGCCGATCGGCTTGTGGCAAAGGCGGTTCCCCTTAGTCAAAGGTTTTACCCATCGGAGAGCGCCTTCCCACTGCGTAAGCGTTTCCTCATGCCACGGTTGGAAAGTCGGAGAAACGAGCGATAGCCCATTGACGATTTTTTTGCCTCATGTCACTGTGACTGTAGGCCTCCGTACCGGTGCCGGGCCCTGCCGTTTGCGACGTTACCGGGCAGTCTTGGAGGCGAAATACGCAGAACGGAGGTACTCCGAAGGCAAATGAACCGCTCTTTGTTTGCCAGTCTGCCGGCCACTTCCAGCCCAGCAGAGCCCGGAATGCGGGGAGGCGGCCAGTAGGTACGGGTATCCGAAGCAGGGCGATTCCGTAGGGCAATGTACATCAAGGATAGAGGTTGGTATAAGTTTAAATCAGCCTGACTGGGATGAGGGATGGCCGCTCGAGGCCGGCGATGCTTGTGTCAATTCGTGCTCGAAGGGTGACAGGGACGGGCACTGGTAGTACCTGCGGCAAGGTGGTGTCATGGAACACGTTGTATATCACAGAATGGAAACGAGTGCTTAGATACGCCTGTCCCTTGAGTCCGACGTGTAGTCTAACAAACTTTTAGTCTGGTAGAACCCGTAGGCAATCGGGTGACGCAAGCACGAAGGACTTTGGGAACGGTCAGACCTGGCAGACAGGAATTCCCGGCTTTCTTCACGTTCTCTGATCATCTCAAATTAATGAATACCGGTGCGACCATTCTCAGATCCTCAGTGTACACACCAGCAGTATGATGTCCGTTGGGTAGTCTTATAAGGTACATGCGCATTTTCTGAGCTCACCGATTAACGGATATTCGACCCACCCCACTATGGAAAAAGCTGGGCCTTAAATTCAGTAAAATTCGACTCAGATCACAGATTCAGTCATTTTCCGACTGAACCAGTACTGAAAAAATTCAGTCAGCGAGAGGCACTGAAGATACTGACCATCGGGAATTGGCTCGAAAAAAAAATAGCATATGTAAAATTATCGGACGACCCCGGAAAAATTGTTTCCCCATCCTCAACACTGGTTTCTGGTGCGAGAAAAAAAGCCACGAGGGTGGAGATTCGAACATGCGAACAAAAAAAGCGGCGATCGCTATCAGCCACCACTGGGAAAAAATCCGCAACTTAAATTCATACCAGATCGACTTGAATCACAACTTCAGTCGTTTGCCAACTGAATAAGTGATGAAAAAAGTCAGTCGGTGTCGGGGGAGGAAATTTTGAGTGTTGGAAAATGGCTACGAAAAAAAAGTGCCATGCAGGGGGGATGCCAGCAACCCTACGAAAATTATCACACCGGCCCGGAAACAGATTCTCGGCGCACGAAAAAGCTG
>Ga0307515_10008768_pt1 | contig 19653 bp, 19 predicted proteins | sample 17_EM_MG_FD_194513 | JGI IMG/M metagenome (GOLD analysis project Ga0307515, IMG submission 194513) | Populus trichocarpa ectomycorrhiza microbial communities from riparian zone in the Pacific Northwest, United States - 17_EM | ecosystem: Host-associated > Plants > Roots > Unclassified | place... | reverse complement strand
TGAATCAATGTACTGAATGTATAACTTTTATTAGATCCTTTTGTTTAAATTCGTAATGGCTATTAGTAGGATAGGAATGCAAACTCATGTCTATGTATGTATATTTTTAATATGAACTTCTAATCATACAACCATAATATTACGTGTTTATGTAAGATTCACTTTTAAATGAAATGTTGATTGTATGGATTGTATTTGATGATGTGAGGGATCAGGTTCGCTAATTATCGGCACCATGTGTGTTAGGTATATATATAATAATAATAAAAAACAATTACTGCTGTTTTGGGCTTGAAAAACCGGGTTGTTACAAGGCTAGACCCTGCAGGTCTAACCGGGTCACTAGCCCTAATGAACCGGTTGGGCAAAACAACCAGGTGTGCGTGAAATGTACACGCACGCTTGCCACAATAAGAGGCTAATTATAAATGAAGATGCACAATACTTATGTAATTAAAATGCAAAGTGAAAGGAATGTATGAAACTTACCTAGTAACTGAGATGGATGAACACGATGACGCTGAAACTTTTATGCACGATTGGTGGTAACTGGTTCTGGAGACAACGAAAACGATGGACAAAACTTCTGCCTTCTCCCCTCTGGTAACCAAAGAAAGACTCCTTCTTTTTCCTTTCTCCTCTCTCTGTTTCGGTCTCCTCTGTCTCTCCCGTTTTTCTTTCTCTCTTTCTGTTTACTTGTTTCCTTTCCCTCTCTCGTTCTTTCTCTCTTTTTTCTTCTCCCCCTTTTAGGTCAGCAGAGGAGGCATATATATAGCCTATACATAACTCTATGTAGGAAAGACTCATTACATTAATCTAGGATATAATCTCGGCTGATTTACAATCATATAAAGCGAATTAGGAAACTAAAATATTCTATGATTCCTATTCCGTGATTCCAGCAATTATTCTTCATATTAAGACTCTCATCCCAGCCGTCTAAGTTAGGGATAGAATCCCAGCCATTAAATGATGGTGAAGCTCCTCTTCGTGCCTTCTTTCAGAGCTGGCGCAGTGATGTTCAAAGTCGTTTCCTTTGGACTAAAGCAAAAAAAAAACCGTGATTTGCAGTCTAAAAATCAAGCGTGAAAAGGAGTGATACTAACCTAAGGACTCAAAGACGAGAGAATAATGAAAAACTAGCGGGAGTAGTTGTGCAAAGAAAAGAAAAGAATTGCTGACGGGGAGGGGTACTGTTCTCAAAACACAAATGAACAATACCATGTTAATTAATTCAACTATGGGGTTGTTTCATGCTGCCAATTTCCAAACGGTGGCATTTTTTAAGTGGGATATATGAAGGTAAGGAAAAGGTGTCGTTCGTTTTGTGAAGAGAAGCAAAATATAATCCAGCATGGCAGCCAAGTAACATAAATTATTATGATGTTTTCTAATCGAGTCTTTATTTTTTTTTTCAATTCCTTCAACGAAGCCGATTAACTTTTAAAATTGATCTTTAACCCGATAAATCCTTGAAACATTAAATCGGGTCCCAATATACATTTCTTCTCCATGATTAAATTCTAGCATGATCTAGACCTCAACCAGTCCTCATTGTACTGCAACCTCGGGTCAGAATTCTTCTCGCGGTAGGATTCTCTGCTTTCACACTAGATATTCAAACAAAAATATCTTGAGCTTTTGTTATCAAAATCAGGCGATTCAAAAAACCAAATTCATATGCACGTACATAACTAAAAATTTCATGAAGGATTCAAAGTAAGATAAAATTGTTTTGAAGAACAGAATCTGACCGCAATCTGGTTGGTCAAAAAGAGTCTCCTAGTCTGATTCGAAAATTGAAAATGCCGAGCATCGCAATATGACTGAGAGTCTGACCTAAGAATAGCGGGCCTTAAAGACCAGCTAAACAAGAAATGAATTTGGCATTATAAAGACTCGGGTCAAAATCCTTCTCGCGGTAGGATTCTCTATTTTCACATTAGATATTCAAACGGGAACATCTTGAGCTTTTGATATCGAAATCAGGCGATTCAAAAAAACCAAATTTATCTATACATACAGGACTAAAACTTTCATGAAGGATTCAAAGTCAGATAAAATCATTTTGAAGAACAGAATCTGGCCGCAATCTGCTTGGTAAAAAAGGTTCTCCTGATTTGATTTGTAAACTGACAATGTTGAGCATCCCAATATGACTGAGAGTTTGACCTAAGAACAACGGGCCTTAAAGACTAGATAAAGAAGGAACAAATTTGGCATTATGAAGACTCGGGTCATAATTCTTTTGGCGATAGGATTCTCTACTTTCACACTAGATATTGAAACGGGAATATCTTGAGCTTCTAATATCGAAATCAGGCGATTCAAAAAAACCAAATTCATCTACACGTACAGGACTAAAACTTTCATTAAGGATTCAAGGTCAGATAAAATTATTTTGAATAATAAAATTCAACCGCAATCTGGTTGGTCAAAAATGGTCTCCTGATCTGATTCAGAAACTGACAATGCCGAGCATCCCAATATGACTAGAGTCTGACCTAAGAACGGCGAGCCTTAGGACCAAATAAAAGTGAAAATCAATTCTTTAACATGTCATAAATGACAACATATAACTGGGATGGTCAGATATTGCACGAATCAAGAATCAAAGTCTAAGTTGGAACAAAGTTTGTATTACAACATAATTACGACAACAGCAGAATCAATTTTTTGGTGTAAATTTTGAGGGATTTATGTAACCTTAAAGACCAGATAAAGAAGGAACAAATTTAGCATTATGAAGACTCCTAATTAGCCTAAGAATCTTGATGAAATTGGCAGCAAAAGATGGGAGGATACAGAGAGTACAAGACAGTTGAAACAAGGTTCGAAAAACATTCCTTTCTTCTCTGCTTTTGTCAATTTTCCAACAACCATGAACTAAACTCCTGCATTTGGTTCAAGAGGGATACACACCATCTCCAGCACGTGGGGCCTAAAAATAAGTAACAAAACTTATAGGGCCCTTTCTTGCTCCATTGAATATTGCCTTTTATTATACTTTTGCAATTGCCTTTTCCATTTTTAAAAACTATTTTAAAGGAACACTCAAAAGATCTGGTTCTGTTCATGAAAACCGAAACTTTCTATGAATGCATCATATTTTGTCTCAAGCAATTCTCATAAAAGGTGTTTCAGAAGTTTTTATGATGATACCCCCTAATGTTGGGCTTTGGTTCACTATAGACCCATATGTGCACTTTTTGCCCCCCAATGTGGTGTGCAATACAGGTCAAGTTTAGATTTGGTTTGGTTTCCTCCAATTTGGGAATTGATTGAGTCATCTTGAGCATATCATGATTCCTTAGTCATGCATAAAATTAGTTCTTTTAAGAAAGAGATCATGCGCTTTATGAAAAAAATGTTCTTTATAAAGAGAATTCATGGCCGAACTTTATTTTATTGATTGGGAAGTTACGGAATACATCAAGCATAATATTTCTTTATAGAGTCAGAATTCACATGTCTAACTAGATCTTCTCCATCCATTCTAGATAACAATAAAGCTCCTCTTGAGAAAGCTTTCTTTACCACGTAAGAGTCCTCATAGTTTGGCGCTCATTTACTCTGATCTTCTCATGGTAAAGGCAATATTTTTTCTTTAGTACAAGATCTCCTTCGTGGAATCCTCAAGGTTGAACCTTCTTGTCATATGATTTGGCCATCCTTCTTTGGTATAGTTGATGATGACAGATTGCAGCTATCCTTTTTACACTAATCAGATTCAACTGTTCATATCTAACTTTTGCTCATTCTACCTCTTCTAGCTTAGAGTTTATCAGTACTCTCAATGATGGGATCTCCACTTCTAAAGGCATCACCACCTCCATTCCATATACCAAAGTGTGCGAGGTGGCTCCTGTTGAGGTTTGGACTGTTGTGTGGTATGTATAAAGGGCAAATGGTAACATCTCATGTCAATCCTTGTAGGTGACTACCATATTTTGAATGATCTACTTGACATTCTTGTTAGTAGCTTTTACCACACCATTCATCTTTGGCCTATACGCAAGGAATTAGAATGCTTGATTTTCCATTTAGCACAGAGTTCTATTATCACCTTGCCATAGAAGTTCTGGGCATTATCAGTTATAATCTTTTCTAGCGAACCGTATCGACAAATCAAATCTCTTTCGATAAATTTCTTCACCACTTTTTGTGTCACATGAGCAAATGAACCGACATCCACCCATTTTGTAAAGTAGTGGATAGCCATAAGAATAAACCTATGGCCATTACTGGCTTTTGGATTGACAGGTACAATCACATCAATTCCCTACATTGTGAAGAGCCATGGAGATGTCAAGTTAAACAGAGGAATGGGAGGGGCATTGATTTTGTCATTGTACACCTAGCACTTATGGCATTTTCGGACATAGTCGACGTAATCCTTTTCTAATGTCATCCAGAAATAACCAGCCCTTTGTATCTTTCTAGCCATCATGTGTCCACTAGCATGGGTTGAGAAAATCCCTTTATGGGCTTCCCATAATGCGTCTTCGGCCTCAGCTTCATCCATACATCTCAGCAAAGTCCAGTTGGATGATTTCTTATACAAAATCTCCCCATCAAGATAAAAATCCATTACCAACCTCCTCAAGGTCTTCTTATCTATTTTGGATGCCCCAATGGGATATGTTTGGCTTTGTATAAAGTTCTTGATATCGTAGTACCAAGGATTTCCATTTATTTCTCTTTCAACTTAGCAGCAATGAGCTGGGTTATTTCTTATATCACTGTGTACCGGCTATACCTTGTGCCCAAAGTCTATTCTAGTCATAGAAGCTAGTGTGGCCAAAACATCAGCAAAATAATTTCCTTCCCTTCCTAGATGGGTGAACTCTATTTCCTCAAATTCTCCAGCTAGTTTAGACAGGTATTCTTGGTAAGGCCTCAACTTCTCTTCCTTGGTTTGCCATTCCCCTTTCACTTGGCAAATAATCAACATTGAGTCTCCATGCATATCTATCTTTTTGATATTCAGCTCCAATGCAGCTTCTAACCCGAGAAGCAAGCTTCATACTCAGCTGTGTTATTAGTGCACCCAAACTGTAACTTAACTGGAACGAGATACTAGTTCTTATCAGAAGAGATTATCACTGCACTAGCTCCATTACCACATACATTTACAACATCATCAAAGTACATAGTCCACCAATCTGATTTCCCTTCCTCAACTAAAGCACATCTTCATCAGGAAAATCAAAGTTTAATGGCTCATAATCTTCAATAGCATTGTCAGCCAAGTGATCGGCGATAACACTTCCTTTCACAACTTTCCTTGTCATATATACTATGTCATACTCAGCCAACAGAACTTGCCATCTTGCAATTCAGCTTGACAAATAGGGTTTTTCACAGATGTACCTCAACGGGTCTAACGTGGAAATTAATCACGTAGTATGATACAACATATATTGACGCAATCTCTTTGTAGCTCATACTAGTGCACAATATAGTTTTTCAATCACAGTATACCTAGACTCGTATTCTGTGAACTTCTTGCTTAGGTAATAAATGGCCCTCTCCTTCCTTCCAGTTTCAAGCACACATCCCATTGTTGTTTCATTTACTGTTAAGCATAGAATCAACGGCCTTCCTAGTACAAAAGGAACAAGCAGGGGTGGATTTAGTAGGTACTGCTTGATTTTCTCGAAAGCATCTTTGCACTCTTCATTCCAAATCCCAAGATTCTTCTTCCTTAACAATCAAAAGATTGGTTCATAAGTCATGGTTAATTGAGATATAAACCAGACAATGTAATTTAATCTTCCTAAGAATCCTCTTACATCTTTCTCAGTCTTGGGAGCGGGCATAGATTAAATTGCCTTTATCTTATCAGGATCCACTTCTATCCCTTTGTCACTCACCGCAAATCCCAACAACTTCCTGGATTTAACCCCAAATGAACACTTTGTAGGGTTAAGTCTCACCCTGTATTTTCTTAGTCTCTCAAACAACTTCTTTAATATTTGGACATGACTCTCTCCCTCTTTAGATTTAGCGATCATATCATCCATGCATGCCTCAATGTCTTTGTGCATCATGTCATGAAATAGAGTCACCATGGCCCTTCGGTAGGTGGCCCCGACATTCTTTAGCCCAAATGACATGACCTTGTAACAAAAGGTTCCCCATGGTGTTACAAATGTTGTCTTCCCCTTATCTTCTTGCGCCATTTTTATCTGATTGTAGCCCAAAAATACATCATAAAAGGAATATGTGGATCTACGTGCTGTATTGTAGACGAACACATATATGTGTGGTAGAGGAAAATTATCTTTAGGGCTAGCCTGGTTTAAGTCCCTAAACTCCACACAAACCTTGATTTTATATTCCTTTTTGGGTACGATAACTATGTTGGACACCCATTGTGGATATTTGACTACTTCTAGGAAACCAGTGTTCCACTGTTTTTTAATTTCTGCCTTTTCTTTGATTAAGACATCCGGATGAGTTCTTCTCAACTTTTGCTTAACTGGTTTGCATCCTTCTACTAGCGGTACCCTATGTACTACGATATCCGTTTCCAAGCCAGGCATATCCTCGTAGGACCAAGCAAAAATAACTACATAATATCAGAGTAATGCAATCAATTCTTCTCTTTCTTTAAGAGTGATCACAGTCCCTATCTTTAGTTCTCTTAATTTCTTCATCGCCCACATCTATGGTTTCAAGTTCCTCCTTAGCGGGTTTCCAAGTTTGTTCATGCTGTTTTATTAATTTTGTGAATTTCCTAATGTTATTTTCATCCCATTCTTCCTTTTCTACAGCTACTATGTACTCTTTAAAGTTCGACATTCATTCTCAGTGTTAAGTGCAGGTGTTGTTGTGAAAGATTCGCTTTCAGGGTTCCTGAAAGCGGAAAGTGATGTGTTAATGCATAGTAAAAACATAAATATGAACTTTGAAAATGCATGATCTCATTTAAAAGGAAAAGTTTGTCTAAAAAACAAGGATAAAATCCGATTGACATCTTGAGCCTCGATTATCAATCTAAAACAACGAAAACAGTAAACAAAGCAAAGACAACATCATAATTAGACAAGCATTTGTTGATTACATTTTCAACACCAGTGGAGCTGCTAGGGTCTCTCAATTCTGAAAGTTCTCTCCCTTGGCTAGCTTACGAACAAAAATCTTAGCGGCAACTTCTTCTAAAGTATAGATGGTTAACTATGGCAGCTTTTCATCCCTTCTTCCAGATTCAGTCTTCTTAGCGAAGCCTTTAACGTTATTTTCCTCCAGAGTGTTTATATTCATAGAAGAGAGCCTCCAAAAAAAGTTTTCAAGTCCCTTCTCAGGTTGCATCATATATGCAGTCTTTGGGAATAAAACTCTGATTAGAGGGATGACTAAGCTTTCTTCTTCCGGCTTCCTTCCTTCAATCCTAATTCTTTTCTCCCTTCTTGCACCAGCAGATCATCTGTAATCCTCTTTCTTGGGTTTATATCCAAGTCTAAACCTTTGATCTGCAGCTTTTAAAGTCATTATATTAACCCTCTTAGGTTTTCCAATTCTGATTGTATATTGGAAAGGAATCTTGTGCTTCAAAAGGCTTTTAGCGATCATTTTCGTGGCTTCTAAGATCTCGGGTTTCCTTACCACAGTGTTTTCAGGCACCTACTCAGTATTTACAACCTCAAACGCATGAAGGTTTCCATCCCTACAGTCTTCAACTTCAATGAATGGAACTACCACATTCCTTACCATTGATATAGTCTCCTCGGCCTTAAAAGTAACCTGAACACCATTGGCAATTTATTTCAAACATTGATGCAGTGATGAGGCTACAGCTCTAGCAGAGTGTATCCATGGCCTTCCTAACAACATGTTATAGGAAGGGTGAATGTCAATCACTTAAAGGGTTACCAGAAAGGCTTGTGGACCCACGACTAGTTGGATTTCCATTGTCCCTACAACTTGTCTTAGTAAGCCATCGTAAGCTCTAGTCGTCATCACAGTTGGTTGCATGTGTGAGGGATCTACCAGCATTTCATCCAACACATGCTGAGTAGGTCTACTTTTCAGGGGCATTTAATGCTTCATCGCTCAACCAAACCAGGTAAACCATACACCACCATAATGGCCTAATATTGTACTACAACCTAGAGTAGGTCTCGCCAGCTAATTGTCCCTATAGCCATCGCGATGCCACCCTAAAGTTGCCAACTCTGACCAGCCTTTAGCTGCCAACTTTTTCAGACCATGATAACAACTTTGAACTGATAGTTGGGATCCTTACCAATCAAATGAAGGGTCAAGATTTGACACTAATAAAGACAAAACATCCCTCTTCCACCCCCTATAAATAGAGATGGATTTTATGACTTGAGCATCAAGAAATCATTGTGCAAAGTTGGCAAAAAATCAATTTTTTTTCTAGATTTTTTCTTCTCATCTGCCAGCCGCCCACCATAAATGATCTTCACTCCACCACCAAGAACCCCTCTAGCAACTCTCTGCCTCTGGCCAAGCAAGGTTGCTCTCCCCTTTTAACCTTAAATCCTCCCCATTGGCAACCATTCTTAATGGGTCTAGGCTAGACTAGTCCTGGCCTAGCTCGTGATGGCTGGGCCTGGTCTAGCCCACCAAAAAAAAGGAGGAAGGCCAAGTCTTTTTTTTTTGTCAATTTTGCTTAAGATTATGTTGTATTTTTACACTATAACAAACATATCTAGTATTAAAATACTCGGTTTTCTTTAAAATATTTTTAATTTTTTTTAAAAAAATTCAAACAAAATCTCGAAACTTTGAAATTAATTTTTCCTTTCAAAAAAATGTTTTGTTTTCATGTATACGATCAGATCCTAAAAAATTTTCCAAAAATATTTTCATAAAAAAAAACAAAAATTGCATCTTTCTCATTTTATTTTAAAATGCAAAATGGATATCATAATCAGTTTATGATTATCCATTAGGATTTGGCTATAATGTCAAAAACCCTTCACCAATCATTTTCTTCATTTTTTTAGGAGTTTAGATGTAGACTTTAATATTTGGAGATGTAAAACTATACAGTAAAGTACACACTTAGGTATTAAAGATACTAAATGCAAAATAAATGTGATGTCAAAATTCAAACTTTAAAATAGTTAGGATTAAACCTGATGAAGTAGAGACTTTCTCAGGAAGAGAAATACGCTCAAAATACACAAGTAAGGGACCGACGTTAACCATCTTTTAAAACAAATTGCAAATACGCTCAAAATATTATAACATTTGAATAAAATAAAATAAAAACACAAGTAAGGGTAACCTTTCTCTTGAGAGGATGTTTTCAGGGTGGTGTTTACCTTCCCTTAATCATAATTAACCCAGTACCTGAATATCTGGGACTAGTGTCTAATTTGAAATTTCTAGTTCCCTCAAATTACCAGATGAAATCTTCATTTTCCCCAAATAATCTTTCTGTTAAATAAAAAAGTGGAGCCGTCACGCGACATCGTGTATCGACATTAATAATGGCTACTAAGATAAATCAATGTCTATTATTGGCCTTTGGGCTGATTGGCCCAATCACATCTATTCCCCATATTACAAATGGCCATAGTGATGTCATATTAAACAAAGGAGCTGGAGGTGCATTTATCTTATTATTATACACTTGACATTTATGACATTTTCTGAATCACATCTATTCCCCACATTACAAATGGCCATGGTGATGTCATATTAAACAAAGGAGCTGAAGGTGCATTTATCTTATCATTACACATTTGACATTTATGATGTAAACCCCGGAAAAATAATAATAAAGGTTGCTTAAATTGCAAACTAACTACATGAGAAATAAAGTGAAGAAATTCATGCATATGGTTAAATAAAACAGGAATTCAGAAATTTTTGAATATAAATTTCTGGACGAAATAATTCGAGACATTACAAATAAACCCGGTAATATTGAGGGTTGGATTTAATTGAAGAGAATAACACACTTAAAGGAAATGGGGCCTAAATGAAAATAAGGGAAATTATAGAGTATAAATACTCTTCTCCTCACCAAAAATCTACAGCAACCATAAGGAAAGAAAATAGGGAGTTTTATATCCATTCTTGTAAAATCAAGAGAGAAACACTAAAATTTCAAGAACCCATCCAAGATTAAGGGTTTATAGGTGGAATAAACACTTGTGTGCAAGGGATTAACAAAAAATTAAACAAGAGAAGAAGGAGGGCCGACTGTCATTAGAAAAGAAAGGAGGGATTTGAAAATCTTCAACTGGTTGAAAATCAAAATCTTAATTCGTACCGTGTAAGGTGTTCTAAACATGATCTTAAAATTCATTTCAAATTCGATAATGAATTGATGCCTTGATATTGAATTATAGGTTAGGGTTCTTAGACATGAATTGGAAAAAAAGTATTTGTTGTTAAAATTAAGTTAATTCATGTATGGTATGTGATGGGGGGCGTGAAACCAAAATAATTTACCCAGAAAATGTAGTTTGTGAAATTATTGTGTAAAGGGAAGGGGGTGACGAATCTGAACACACTTGTCTCCTGAATTTTGGTGAGATTTCAGGTAGGTGGATGAGGGAATTAGGATCGGGTTCCTTCATAGAAATTGTAGTTTTTGGATGTTAGCTAACCAAGGAAACTGGTCTTGCTCAATTTGGAGTTGTAGAACTCCAGTTATGGGTCACCAACCGATATCGAGTCGTGACTGATTCTGTAGGGCAGTAGGACTGATTAGTTGATGAGCAATTTTGACTATCTTGGAGGCAGAATTGGGTTCTCCTTCCTTAGAGAACTTGTAGCCTCGTGTCTTAGCTTTCCAACGAGATAAATCTCATTTGAAATGGAGTTCTAGAACTCTGGATATAGTTAAAAATCTGAGGAGTGTTCAGATAGTAACAGTTGGACAGTAACAGTTCAATGTCTAGACAGTAACAGTTGGACAGTAATAGTTCAATGTCTAGACAGTAACAGTTGGAAAGTAACAGTTCAATATTTAGAAAGTAACAGTTGGACATTAACAGTTCAGTGTCTAGATAGTAATAGTTGGACAATAACAATTCAAAGTTAGACAGTAATAGTTAGACTTTCACATGAATACTATATGTAAGAATATAAAAGAACTTAGTCATGCGAACACGTGCACGTTGAGATACTAACTCTAAAAATATACATGATATATGTATGTATGTTATTATGAGGAAATGAACATGCATAGAAAGTAACATATGTGTAATGAATGAATATTGATTCTCTATAATAATCGGCTTGAAAGAATCATAACCAAAACTTCTTTGTGATTCAGGAGGAGCGATCAAGATTGGATCTTCTGTTAGGGGAGGTCAAGAGACAGGCGGAGCAGGTGCGTGATTTTCCCTCCTATTTGTACTTATGTAATTTAAAGTTCTTCTGGTGAATGCAATTACAATAAATACCATGTTCAATGTAAATAAAGTCCAGTGTATTTATAAGATTAACTTCGGCTAATGGCATCTGTGATAGGATTACCGAGAGATGAATTACAAGATTAGCTACGGCTAATGGCATCCGTGATAGGAATGCCAGGAAATGAATTACAAGAGTAGCTTGGCTAATGATGTTCGCGTTGGGACGCCCGGGAACAATTGATAAGACTTGATTTGTAAAGGGTATCAGTGTTGGAATGACTTGGGAAATTGATAAATATAATTGCCTAAAAATGTCCAGGTTGGACTTTGCAAAGTCACCCGGTGCATGCAAGTAAATAAGAGTATTCAAATTAAGGATATGCAAATGAGTGTTAATTGGGTTTAGATGATTTACAAACAAAATACAAGTTGATTGTTAGAATTCCTATGGATCCGATAGAAAATTTATACTTCATTCGTATACATTACATGAGCGCGCGCGCGCGCACACAAACAAATATATATATTCTTTTATCAACATAATGGTATGTTCATTTATGTAACAGGTTCATCTAATATCCAGGGAGATCATTAGTTTAGGATTCCACTTTGCCAAGCCTATGTAAATACTTAACTTAAGCATAATGGAATTAACGCGTTTATGCAGTATGCTTTTGTGTAAACCTTGATGTATTTATAAAAGTCTAGCTTAGCATGTAAGTACATTAGTTATCTTGTAAATAACCCTTTTAAAATGTTTAAGAACACTTATTATGTTTTAAATTCTCTCTTTGCTTATGAGTATCCCTTTTTCTTTAAAATTGTATAACATGATATGTGGGCTATGTTCATATGGAATTTATTTTTGTGTGTGTGTGTGTGTGTGTGTGTTGTGTGGACTGTATGAGGTGTTGAATATTGATGATTGAAATAAGGTCCGAAATTATGAGACCATGTGATGATGGATTGATTAAGAATATTAATAGTAATCGATAACTTGAGATGTCCTAAATACAAACGAAACTCTGCTGAAATTTTGGTAGATTTCAAAAAAGAAAAAAAATTACCCTCAAATTAAGAGCATATGTTGGGATCTTTTAGCATTGTTCAAATTATATAGTCGGGAGTCGGGACTGTTACATATGATATTTTCTGACATAATCTATGCAATCTCTCTCCATAGTCATCCAAAACTACCTAGATCGTTGCATTTGTCTAGCCATCATATGCCCATTTGCATGAGTCGCACAAATTCCTTCATGAATTTCTTGCAATGCTACCTTGGCTTCAATTTCATCCAGACATCTCAGTAAAGTTCCATTAAATGACCTATTATACAAAATTTCTCCATTCAAATAAAATCTCATGGCTAACCTTCTTAAGGTCTTCATATATGCTTTAAATGCCCCCAAGGGATACTCTTGATATTGAATAAACCGTTTGATGTCATAAAACCATGGGTTCCCATCTATTTCTCCTTCAATTGAACAAATAAGCTGGAGAATTTTTAATCTCAATGCAGATTGGTTGTACCGTGATTCCATAATCAATTTTGGCTATAAAAGCTAAGGTTTCCAAAGCATCAGCATACTAGTTTTTGTCTCTTTTCATGTGGGTAAAATCTATTTCGTCAAAACCCTCAGTCAATTTAGAGAGATATTATTGATAGGGCCTCAGTTTTTCTTGACTGATTATTAAAATTGAATCCCTATAGATATCAAGTTTCTTTATTTTCACCATTAAAGCAGCTTTTAATCTAAGGATACAAGTCTTATATTCAGCAGTATTATTAGTACATTTAAACTGCAATTTGATTGAGATGGGATATTGCTTCTTATTAGGCGAGATTATCGCAGCCCTTACTCCATTGCCACATACATTCACTGCACCATCAAAATACATAATCCACCAATCATTCTTCTCTTTGTCTTCTTCTACTATCAACACATCCTCGTCTAGGAAGTCAAATTTCAAAGGCTCATAATCTTTGATAGCATTATTTGTTAAATGATCAGCAATTACACTTCCTTTTATGAATTTTCTTGTCTTGTATACTATGTCATATTCGGCTAGCATTACTTGTTACCTTGCTATTCAGCTTGACAGGTAGGGTTTCTCAAAGATGTATTTAAGAAGATCCATTTTTTAGATCAACCAGGTGGTATAATATAACATATACTATCAAAGACGCTTCGTACTCCACACAAGGGCACAACATAGCTTCTCAATCATAGTATATTTGGATTCACAATCGGTAAACTTCTTGCTCAGATAGTAGATAGCTTGTTCCTTTCTTCAAGACTCATTATGTTGTCCCCAAACATAACCCATTGCTACCCCAATTTCAAATACATGATTAAAGGTCTTCTAGGCACAAGTGGCACTAGCAAAGGTGAATTATGTAAATATTGCTTTATTTTATCAAAAGCCTCTTAGTAATCTTCATTCCATATACCAGGATTCTTTTTTTTAAGTAATCAAAAGATGAACTAACATGTTGTTAATTGAGATATGAACCGAGCAATGTAATTCAAATGTCCCAAGAAGCCTTTTACTTCTTTTTTATTTTATTTTAGAAACTGTCATAGCCTGAATTACTTTCACTTTATCAGGATCAACCTCTATTCCTTTATTGCTTATCACAAATCCTAACAACTTTTCAGACTTCACCCCAAATGAGAACTTTGTAGGATTCAGCTTCAACTGATACTTCCTTAGTCTATTAAATAATTTTCTTAGAATCTAGACAAGATCTTGGTCCTTTTTAAACTTGGCAATCATATCATCCATGTATACTTCAATCTCTTGATGTATCATATCATGAAAAAGTGTCACCATTGCTCTTTAATAAGTTGGTCTAGCATTCTTCAACTCGAATGACATCACTTTATAGCAAAACATTCCCCATGGTGTGATAAAAGTGGTCCTCCCCTTATCTTCTTCATCCATCTTAAACAGGTTATACCCGGAGAATCCATCCATGAAGGAATAAGTTGAGCTTTTAGCAGCACTATCTACTAGGACGTCTATGTGAGGCAAAGAAAAATCATCTTTTGGACTAGCTTTGTTTAGATCCTTGAAGTCCACACATGCTCTGATCTTGTCATCCTTTTTTGGTACTACCACTATGTTAGATACTTATTGAGGTATTTAATAACTTCTAGAAAACTAGCATCACACTACTTCTTTATATCTGCCTTAACCTTGAGTAGAATATCAGGGCGAGTTCTTCTCAATTTCTGCTTAATAGGTTTACATCTATCAAAAGCACTCTATGTACTATAATATCAATATCTAAACCAAACATATTTGTATAATCAGAGTTCCAATCTTTAGTATTGAGATCAGGCAAACACATCCATATACTATTGTAATAGTGAGATTAAACTACATCTTTCTTTTATAGTAATCAGAGTTCCAATCTTTAGCTCTCTTTTTATCTTGCTCGGTGCCTACATTTATCACCTCTAATTCATGTTTTGCAGGTTTCCAAGCATGCTTAGACTGCTCTACTTGTCTAGTTAACTCTTTTAGATAATCTTCATTCCATTCCTCTTCGTCCATTGCAATCACATTCTTATTAAAGTTTGGCCATTCATTTTTAATGTACTATGTTTGTGGATTATAGAGGATTCATTTTCAGAATTCCTAAAAGCGGAAGGTAGTTTTAGTGTAAATGCATATCTTGTAGATAAACTAAACAAAGAAGAAGACAACAATTGTTAAAGAAAACACATGATCTCATTAATATTTTAAAAGTTGGCTCAATAATTATGAAAAGACCTTATGTTGATATTTTGAGCTCAGATTGCCAACTACGTGCAAAAACACAAAGCAATTTACAATGCAAAGCACACAAAACACATAAAAGCAAATATAAGTAGATGCTTAATCATTACTTCTTGAAAATAACTGGGGCTTCTTCAATCTCCTAATTTTGGAATACTTCATCAACTGAAGGCTTTCACACAAAGCCTTTGGTTGGAGCTTCTTCTAGAGAGTGGATAGTTAATATAGGTAACAATTCATCTTCTTTCTTTATTTTTGGATTATCATTACAATTCTGGCCCTTTCCTTCACCTTCCTCTATATTGTTGGTACCAATTGTCATAACTCAATTCTGGGTTATTCCTCAAAATTCATTTTCTTTTAAAAAAAATAAAATAAAATAAAGGCTGGCAACATGGAGAAAGTAGGCTGGGGAATACATCTACAATTTTGGAGGAAATTCAAGGCCTAATTGTACTCTATTATACCTAAATATAGAGAAACAATGCAAATTCAAGGTCAAATTAAATATTTATTGGATGTATTTGCATAAAAATTAAGTCCAAGGACATAATTAAATTTTTAATAGGCCAATTTGATTTAATCATGAGCCAAATTAAAGTTTAATTATGTTTAAGAATTAATTTGTGTCCAATTGAAGGATTTAATTAAGTGCAAGGACTTAATTATACTTTAAAAGGGTCAAAATAATTTTATTAGAGGTTTAATTGGTGAAAAATTAAGTATGAGGGCTCAATTTGGGCTTAATTAAGAATGTTGGACTTTTAAGACACCAAATTTAATTTTTACCAAATTAATTGATTGAAATTAGGAGCAAAATCACAAGAAAATTGAAGTTTTTGGGTCAATTATAGGTCAAATTGAAGAAAATCGTAGCCAATGACCAATTTGAAAAAAGCGTTAAACTATAGAGGCTTAATTGACAAAAATAGGAGGTTAAATTGAAGAAGATTGAAAGTTTAATGGTCAATTAGGGGTTAAATTATATAAATCCGAGACCAAGGAGCAAAGTGCAAAAGGCGCTGAAATCCGGGGTTCAAATTGAAGTTTGGCAGGGGCTAAATTGCACTAAATCAAAAGTTCAGGGTAAATTAGGGGTGCAATTAACAAAACAGTGAAAGATAAGGGACTAAATTGATGTTGGACAAAAATCCCTAATTTAACCCTAAACGTCATTGTTCATTGTCTTCCCCGATTTTGCCCAAGAATGCTGTTCAGGTAGCTACTTTTTAGGTGCATTTAATGCCTCATATGTCCACCAAAATTGACAACACATGAACCAAAATGGTCACCTGACATCCCTCTATCCCCGATTATGGTCCGTTCAGGCATATTAACATCACAACGGCCCCGACACCGGCCTCAAGTGGCCACCTCGAGCAGCCTTGAACTATAATATTTGACAGTTCATGGTGCCTACTTTAAACTAACGGTTGGGATCCTTCCCAACTGAATTAAGGGCTCATATTTTTCCCCTGTGTAGACAAAATCACCCTCATCCGCCTCCTATAAATAAGGGTGGATTTCATGGCCCGAGCATGAATAAAATTTGATCCAAAAATTGCAAAAAACCAGCCATTCCCCTCTTTCCATTTTTCTTCTCTTCCCCGTCAGCCTTTTACAGCTCTCTCTTCTTTCTCTCTCACTGCTGCCTCGTCAGTTGCCAACAACCTCTCATTCACTTTTTCGTCATCAGTTCCACCATGCATCTCCAAAACCGCCAGTCGGCGTCCACCATGCCTGAAATAGTCATCGTTTCTTCCTCCCTCTCACCTCTGCAACATCCTTCTTCTTTCTTCTGTGATTGACTTCGGCCACCATTCCTCGCAGCGACGCTGCCCAAAACATCAACTTAACCTTCTGATCATGGCTAAGACTCCTACTTTGAGTGAGCCGCTCCTTCGTCAACCTCCATTTTCTGCAACCATTTCAGTTGCATGCAGAACATGAACTATTGTTCACGTTCTGCAAATAATTAACTTTTGCTTTGGGTTGGGTTGGGTTGGGTCCAACCCGGCCCCAAAAAAGAAAAGAAGAAAGAAGACTTGTTGGGTCGAGATCGGCCCAACCATTTTGGGCTGATATCAGCCCACACTTTTCGAGGTCTGAGCTCGGCCCAGTTATCTAGTCCGGCCCAGCCCACATATTTAATAATATTTAATTAATATTATATTATATTATATATATTTCTTAAAGAAAACAAAAAATTCCAAAAAAAAATTCAAAAATCCTTTAAAAAAATTTATGATTTTCCCACATGTTTTTCTACTAATTTTGCTTAATATTGGGTTGTATGCTTACATTGTAAGATATAGATCCGAAATTAAAATACCTGGTTTTCACCGAAACGTTTCTAAAAATTTTCAAAAAAAATTCAAAAATTTTCAAAAAAAAATCTTGAATATTTTAAATTAATTTCCCCTTTCAAAAAAAAAATATGCTTTATTTTCATGCATACAACCAAATCCTAAAATGTTTTCCAAGTATATTTTCATAAAAAAATTGCATTTTTTTTCATGTTTTGAAAATCCAAGAAAAAATGGATATCATAACTAGTTTATGATCATCTATCAGGGTTTGGTCAAAATATCAAAAACCTTTTTTCTAAATTTTTTTTAAGGTCCATATATAGACTTTAATATATGTGGAGTGTAAAATTAAATGATAAAGTACACCCTCAGGTATTAAAGATAATGCGATGTTAAAATTCAGACTTTAGAACGGTTAGGATTAAACCCGATGAGGTAGAGACTCTCTTATGAAGGGAGATCTACCTTAAACCTTAGAAAAGACCAACAAATAGAAACTCGACTTAGAAAGACAATCAAATAACAATGTATCTTACCTTAGGTAGGGTGCACTAGGGGTGATGCGTCTTTCCCTTGCACAACCAATCCCTTACCTAGACTCTCGCAGACCATAGGTTCCTAGTGACCATAATACTAGGTGGCGACTCCTAAACATTAATCATAATTTTATGATTAAATCAAAAAATTCTTCTCAACACACCACACCTCATCAAGAGGCACGATAAAAGCCTCCGTCGTCGGTGACACCCATGGTAGCAAGCTTTTGTTCCAAAACTTCCATCATGTTTTCAAGTTTTATTACATATAATGACTTTAGGAAATAAATATTGATGGGAGGAATTACCATCTTCTTCTGGCTTTCTTCCTTCCATTCTAGCCAACCTTCTTTCTTGCTTAATCATAACAACTCTCTTATGATCTTTCTTAGGTTTAAAGCCAAGCCCAAACCTCTGATCAACAACCTTAATTTTTATTGTGTTGACTCTCTCAGGATTTCCAGTAATTGGATCGTACCAAAATGGTAGCCCATGTTTCAAAAAGCACTTAGGTATCATTTTAGTGGTATCAGAAATAATTGGTTTTCTTAACACCGTATTCTCTGGTACCCACTTAGTGTTCACAATCTCGAAGGCATGGAGATTTCCATCCTTGCAATCTTCTGCTTTAATATAAGGAACCAATACATTCCTTATCATGGACAAGGTGTCTTCTGCCTTAACTTTCACCAAAGTACCATTGATAATGCACTTCAGACATTGGTGCAAAGATAATGTCTCGGCCCTAGTGGCATATATCCATGGCCTTCATAACAACATGTTATAGGAAGGATGGATATCCATCATTTGTAGGGTCATCTAAAACATTTGAGGCCCTACAAATAATTCAATTTCAATGGTCCTTATTACTTGTCTAGGGGAACCATCATATGTTCTAGTTGTCATAGTGCTTGGCCTTATATAATTAGTATCAATTGGCATCTCATGTAGCATATGTTTTGGTAGCACATTCAAAGTTAAACCATTATCTACAAGCACTTTGCTGATTAGGCAATCCTTATATCTCACAGTGATGTATAAAGGCTTGTTATGCCAACTCCCTTCCAGGTCAAGCTCATCCTCGGTGAAGTACAAGTAATTGGTGGCTTGAATTCTTCCCACTAAATGTCTCATTGTATCTTAAGTGATATTTTGTGGCACATATGCTTCATTCAACACCTTTTGCAATGCTTTACGGTGTAACTTAGAACTCAAGATAAGTGACATTAAAGAGATTCTAGCAGGAGTTTTCTTCAACTGATATACCACACTATACTCACTATGCTTCATCAACTTCAGAAATTCATTGGACTCCTCTTCACTAATAGGTTTGTTCACTTCCATATCTTTAGAAGCATAAACTATTTCTTTTCCTTTAGTTTTCCTGTGTCTCTCTAATTTTTCCAGTGTAAAACACCAACCACTTTGAGTCAAACCGCCAATTTCAGCATGGAAGATAAGAGCGAGACTTTTATTGTTGAAAGAATACCAATAATTGTAAGGCATTATGCCATAACTTCCATTATTTGTACATACAAACTTGGTCAAGATTAGTTTTGGTGGACCACCCATAGTTGGTTGGAGTCTACAAACCTCCACCTTTCTCTCCTAGCAGCTTGTCATCCCTACTTCGTCATCCCTACTTCACTACTCTCTTCTTCATTCCCT
>Ga0307515_10008767_pt1 | contig 19654 bp, 12 predicted proteins | sample 17_EM_MG_FD_194513 | JGI IMG/M metagenome (GOLD analysis project Ga0307515, IMG submission 194513) | Populus trichocarpa ectomycorrhiza microbial communities from riparian zone in the Pacific Northwest, United States - 17_EM | ecosystem: Host-associated > Plants > Roots > Unclassified | place... | reverse complement strand
GTAATTATACAAGGACAACCAAATAAAAAGCAAATCTAATTTTGAAAGAATCATAATTCAGGTTATGAGACCGAGATAACCTCTTAAAAAAAAACGACACGATTTAACTAGGGTAAAAATGCCAAAACCTACGACTTTGATCTTGAAACCAAAATATCCCCATATAAAGCAAATCAAAATATATTATGAAGCTCAATTCCCAACGAAACTAATGTTGAATGATGAAATTGAAAAAAAATCAATTAAAAAAAAAACATAAAAAATGATCCAAGTCAACTCGGGTTAAACCATTAAGCACTATTCTCGGGTCATGAGGCCGAAATAACCTAATAAAAAACAAACAAATCAAATCATGAAGTTAATTCTCGATCAATTCAATATTAAATGATGAATTTAAAAAAAAAAATAGTTAAGAAAAAAAATTGAGGCAACTGGGCTAACCCTTTAAATTCGTGATTCATGTAAAGAGAGTGAGTAACGCGATAAAAAAAATTAATATTAAAAGATAAAATAAAAAACATTAATTAAAAAAATCAAAGAAAAAAAATATAAAGCACTATTTTAATAAATAGAGCTATGTGAGCCTTCTTCTCTTTTAGTTTTTTTTTTGTTAATACAATAATATAATATAAATGATGAGGTATTAGCTTGAGTTTGTTTCTTATATTATTATCATTATTATTATTTAAAATTGAAAGTAATATAATAAAAAATATTTTTTAAAACCATATCAATAGAAGTATAGGTAATTTATTAAAAAAATTAATTAAAAAGATAAATTTGTCTTGGTATATAAAAACTATTGGTTTGTGGATATCATAACAAGAAAAGATCCACACATTTTTTAAAAAAAGAGGTTTCCAGTGAATCAACTATGAAGCAAGTTGCTAATTTGTTTTTTTTGAAATCACAATCGTAATCACCACTAAAATAAAATAAAAATATTATCAAATCAAGCATTTATAAAGAAGTTTCCTTGTAAATATATAATTGATAATCGATATCTCACTTACACATACAATCCGCTATAATAATTAAAAACTTTTTAGCAAAGAAAAAGTCAGACTAAAATTTGATAAGGAAGTAAATAATAGGTTGTATAAAATTATAAATTAATAATTTCAGATTGAAAATGTTAAATTACTGATAATTAGTTAAAATCTGGCATGGAATAGATTTGATAATATTTAATTTTTTTTATTAATATGGATATCTGAATTAATTTATATATATCTTAACTAATTTTATGAGGTTTAAAATTAACTATCAGATCATTATATTCATTTTGTTGTATGGTGAGTGAGTTCTAGCGTATTGAAATTGAGCAAAAGATTTATTATTCAGGAAGTCTTAAAAAGTAATAATGAAAAAATAAAGGGGAATTGATATACAAAAAACAAGAGGGGTAAATAGGGAAAAAGAAGATAAAAAAAGAGAGAGAAATTAATAAGGTGGGCGAGTTCGCCGAGTCTTGAAGGAACATCATCGTGCAATGCATGCATCGTTTTTGTTTTCCAAACTCACCCTCTCTCTCTCTCCCCCTTCCACTGTTATTTTGTTACTTTGCATGCACATCTTCTTCTTCTCTCTCCACCAGAAAAAAATTAAAGCCCCCGTCGTCAATACCTCCTTCCTGTCACCGGTAACCGACTTCTCTCCTGATCCACGCACTTAATTCACTGTCTTAATAAATCTCAACTCGATCAATACCATACAGTACTTCAACTCCCAAACAACATGTCGTCGTCGTCGTCTCTTTATAACAGTCAACAGACGTAACCAGCTGTAGTACTCTGCCTCCTGTCTTAATACGAGGTTAGTTTTTTTTTTACTTGTTTTATTAACAAGTTGAATTAGAACTAACTAAACGTGATTGATTTTAGGGATTTAATTTTAATCTTGGAGATTTGATTGTGCTAATTTTGTAGATTAATTGAAATAAATTAAAAATGGCGTCCTCGTCCTCGTCGATTAAGAGTTGCATGAATGCAACTTGTGGAGTCTCAACGTCAAATTCTGGCGGGTGGAGAAAAGGCTGGGCACTGCGATCTGGTGATTTCGCCATTCTCTGCGATAACTGCGGGTAAATTTATCTTAATTCTTTGATATTTATAGTTTTCTTTCTTAGAATGTTTTGATATTTATCGTTTGTTTGGGGTTACTGTTTTAAACGGTTTTATTTACTATTTATTTCCGGGTCCAATTTTTCCGTTTTTGGATTTTTTGTCATGTTAATATTTCAGTGGGCATTGTTTTTTGCTCATTATTGGGAGTTTTATTAAATATGGCGTGCCATCATTTCCAATTCATCTATTTCAATTACTTTTATTTTTCAATGAAATTAGGTGCGTGAAAAAGGCTTATTTTGGAGTTGAATTCACGGAGATAATGTTTTCGCCCCAATTTCTTGTTAAAATATAAGGGTTGAATTTCATTGTAAACTTAGAAATTGAGAAGGAATTGCTCAAAACAAGGCGCCTAACTAAGGTTGTCCTAATGATACTTACAAGGACTAATGAATTAGTTTTTTTTTTTTTAATAAATTGTATGAAAGTGAAAATATGGCAACAATGGATTTTTAGTACATCATTTATGGACTGTCATAAATGGATTTTTAGTACATCATTTATGGACTGTCATATAATAAGTTATGATGGGAAAACATGGCTTCCTTTTATATGATGATTTTAATCAATAGTTATAATTGAGGATTCATGTTTGATATAGGTCTGCATATGAGCAATCGATTTTTTGTGAAGTTTTCCACTCAAAGGATTCTGGGTGGAGGGAGTGCACTTCATGCAGCAAGGTAAGTTGGTGATTTGTTTCTTTCATAGCCTTGATCTTAGTGATTCGTTGCATAAATCTAATTGAATTTGGTGTCGGCAGCGTCTCCATTGTGGATGCATTGCTTCCAGGTCCCTGCTTGAGCTACTTGATGGTGGTGGTGTGAACTGTACAAGCTGTTCTAGAACTTCTGGAGTTGGTCCTGTAAGATCAATTTTCATATGCATTTGTTTATCTTTGTCATCATATAGATGTCTGTTGTAAAGAGGATTTTCTGTTCTATCTTTACCTTAGTGTACAACACCCTACACTGGCACAGGAAGCATCCTGCATCATGTTTAAATATGCTCAGAAAAAAAACATATTCTTTTGAATGGCTCCAATATGGTTTACTTTTGGTCTGTTGACACTTGTCATCTGCATGCATCTCTGGATTATAAAAACTATAGGGTCATCAAGGCAAGAAAGAGCTCTTTGTGAAAAGAAGTAACTATCTAGTGGTCAAGAAACTGCTGATCTGGATCCACATTTTCTTATGTTTGTTTATGGCACAATCTTTTAGGATATGCCCTGCTAATGGTCATGTTTTCACTATCGCTAGACAATGCTTGGTTTCAAGCCCTGCAGTTCTCACAGGCAGAATTTGGGTATTTTGAGTGTAATGAATCATCTTTTTATGCAGATGAATGGTGATGAAAAACCTAATGGATTTGGCAAGCCAAAAGTTGATACCGTTGGGGAACTGCATTCTGCGTCTGCCGACAGCCAGTTGGCAGCTGAAACAAAGCTTATGCAGTTAGGCAATTGTATTGATGGTATAGGCACGAGGAATTTGCTTCAATTACAGAGTGATGAGACAAACGGGTCTTACAGGAAAATGAAACAGGAGGATATACTACCTCCTGTGGGAGAAATTGCAAGCACAATTTTCTCGAATTTTAACCAAGCATCCAATGCATCATGTCAAACTGCCAAACCGGAGATTCATAGAACAGTTACTGCAGCAAAAGATTTATACGAATCACTAGCGCAAACAAACTTGAGTATGAGCCTGGGTTCTTCTTTAGGAAATCCAAATCTCTTTCCTGGAGGTGTTGTTGATGAAAGGGTACCGAGTAAGGCATCCTCTCCACTCCAACAAGGACCCAGGTCTCGCCATCTATTGCCAAAGCCTCCAAAGTCAGCCCTTTCTATGGATGCAAATGCTGGCATGGTCTCACAGATACGCGTTGCTAGGCCACCTGCTGAAGGACGGGGACGGAATCAGTTGCTTCCTCGTTATTGGCCTAGGATTACAGATCAAGAATTGCAGCAAATATCTGGAGAGTATCCATCATTCTATTGTTTCAAAATCCAATATCATATTTATTTTCTTTTCCTGCTGTATCATGTATTTTTTGCTTATGCTTTTACCTTTTTCAAGTTTTTCTGATGACTCTGGTATCCTTAACCATGTTATCTTTGAAGTCCAAATTCCACCATTGTCCCATTGTTTGAAAAGGTTCTCAGTGCGAGCGATGCTGGTCGCATTGGTCGTTTGGTTCTCCCTAAAGCATGTGCTGAAGTAAGTTTGTGTAGTCTTGTTCTAGCTTTGCCATGATATTTGATGGTCATAATGTTTGCACCTAAGAAGTCATTTTGTTGATAAACTTGCTGTGTATAAGTTGATATTGAACCACTGTGCAGGCTTATTTCCCTCCCATCTCTCAACCTGAGGGTCTTCCTCTACGGATTCAAGATGTAAAGGGTAAAGAGTGGGTATTTCAGTTCAGATTTTGGCCTAACAATAACAGCAGGATGTACGTCTTGGAGGGTGTAACTCCGTGCATACAGTCCATGAAATTACAAGCTGGAGATACTGGTATCTCTTAACCCCTTATAGATTTCTGGGAATGTTGTCATTATTTCAAAATATTTATGTTATTTTCTCTAGTTTTCATATTTCTGTTAGAACAAAGTAGATAACATCTCAATTGTTTTGTATTATAATCCGTACTTGAGAGCTTTTCAGTTGTGCCTCTAAGATATGACGAAATAGTTCCATGTGATATTTGTTATGCTATAATTGCCCTAAGCATCTTTACTTTCACAAATCACTGTTTAAGTTTGTTCTAAAATCTCAACTGTAGATAGTTTCATGGGAGATAGTGGTGTATTTACTGTCACACTTAAATAGTCCATCATTTCTATTGCAGTAACATTTAGTCGTATGGACCCAGAAGGAAAACTTGTCATGGGGTTTAGAAAAGCATCAAACTCTATAGCAATGCAGGTAAAAACCAGTGTCAGCTTTTATGTTAGCAAACTTGAATATATAGTATTAATGCATAAATTATTAAATAAGCAGGACACCCAACCATCTGCCATTCCTAATGGTGTTCCTTCAAGTGAAAGTTACTTTTCGGGTGTTTTTGAGAACCTGCCTATAATAAGTGGTTACTCTGGCCTTCTTCAGTCACTAAAGGGAAGCACCGACACACACTTAAGTGCATTGTCCAAACATTTGCATTCAGCTAGTGGTGATATTAGCTGGAATAAATCTGAGAAGCAAGAAGACAGGACAAGGGATGGCTTGCTGCTACCATCATTGATGGTTCCTGAGAGAAAAAGAACACGCAATATTGGGTCTAAAAGTAAGAGGCTACTAATTGATAGCCTAGATGCTTTTGAGCTGAAACTTACATGGGAAGAGGCACAGGATTTGCTTCGCCCAGCACCAAGTGTCAAGCCTAGTATTGTCACCATCGAGGATCATGATTTTGAAGAATATGAAGTGAGTAGTCTCCCTGAAGTTTATAGTTGTTATATCCATACCCACGTCTATATATGCATTCATTTTCTCTTTCGCTTGTACATATATGTATGAACATATGCACACCAGGGTTGCTTTCTGATGAAAAATATTCTCAAATAATTAATTTAACATTCTATTAATTTCTTTTTCTGCACATACTTTATGGTGGATAATCAAAAGTGCTACATATAGATAAATATGTTTTACAGAAGCATGGATATTTGGCAATTGGAACTGGTATCGGATATGAATAATATATGCCATATTTGTACTGCAGGGCCTTCTCTACTGAAAGTCTAACTGTTGTTGAACACATATTTGACCCCTGGAATATGTAATATACAATTTATTGGTGACAAAGCCTTTCAGTTGATTTCATGATTATACATGTTTTTCCATGCAGGAACCTCCAGTTTTTGGGAAGAGGAGTATCTTTATAGTTCGTTCAATTGGGTAAGAATCACTGTCAGCTATATCATTAGTCTTTTTATTTAGCATGTGAAGGTGATGCACTCACAGATTGACATACTGTCCTGGTACAAGAACTAACCTTCTGTCTCAGGGTCTCGAAACTCTTATACGATGAGCAAACCAAGTTCGATCTTTAAATATAGATGAAATCGATTCCTAATCAAGATCATCGATCTGTTCCGTGTTAGATACAATGCATATCATTTTTAATGATGGTTTTCATTTATGTCTGAAATGCACGTCCTTCTGTCAGTTTTTAGATTTAAAACTTAAAATCAAGTGATGACAGGAATTTACATCACTGAATGATAAGAATCATAATTAACAGCTATTACTGAATCATTTATCAACAGATATCTAAGTTGAAAAATGAAACTATTCAGGATGTCTTGCTAGTTTGTTATGAAAATGATCTTCTGGTTATGCCAGATTTAATTTATGAAGAAGGTCAGGACTTTGTGTGTCAAAGGACCTATTCACCACATTTGCTTTGTTTATAATGACCTCAATTTTGACTCAACCTCTGCTGGGGAATCATAACCCCTCCCTTTTTCCAGGCCTTTTTTTTCCCTTTCAAATAGCATATTTCTGTTATTTGTGATGGAATTTGATTGATGTTTCTTTTAGTTTTACATATATGTAAATGCATCTAATAGTTTAGATACTATGCTCTGTTGTCAGGGGGCAAGAGCAATGGGCCCAGTGTGATAGCTGCTCCAAGTGGCGAAGGCTGCCAGTTGATGTTCTTCTTCCACCGAAGTGGACATGTGTGGACAATGCCTGGGATCAAAGCAGGTCAACAACATGTCTTTGTCATTGCTGGTTTTTATATTTTTCCCCACTTTGTACCAGACTCGATTTACTATAATATGATTTTGTGTCTTCAGGTGTTCTTGTTCTGCTCCAGATGAATTAGCCCCAAGGGAATTGGAAAATCTTCTCAGACTGAACAAGGGTATGAACTATGATGCCAGCAAGTATTCCCTTTTCTCCTTTTGTTGGAAGCTTACATGTCATTGCAGCTTAAACTTCTAATCATTCACGACAGGGTCATTTTTATCGACATGAAAGAAAGAAACAAAAAAGGAGTTTAAGCTGCATCATACTGAATTGTTGCATAGACTTGGTCAATGTAGCCCAGACCAATCAAATTGACTGGTTCAGTGGACCCTATTGCTGGTAATTTGATTGGTATGGTCTACTGTCTACATAAACTTGGTTTATGTAACAGTTATGTGGATCATAGTATCATTCTAGTCTTCATGTTACATGACCCCATATGGTTGCTTCTCCTAGATTCCAAGTTGGATGGATAGTTCATCACCTGTCCAAGGTTCATGTTGTCATTACTTCGTTTCACTGTTTTCATATTTCTCTGGGTCTAAAACCTCCCAAATACATCAACATGTGCAATCCTTTTTAAGGATTTTGCATGCTCTTTGGTGCGGTCTTGTATCTGCAATTTTACAACTTTAAGTAGGCCAATTTCAAATATCAAAACTGATAAGTTTTGACAGAAAATTTCATCCATCTATCTGGGATAAATGCATGAAAGCATGGTCATTTAATTAGTGAAATAAAGAATAGAAGGTTCAGTATATATAGTGGTATTGGTGCATGTGTGTTTTGTCTATTATCATGTCCTTTATGAAATTGTTGCGTGACCTGCATAATGAGCCATCAATTTATAAATATCCGCATGATTTGTATTAGTTTTCAAATGTGGCAAAATATCCTCACGTGTTTTATCCTTACATTCAAAAGAATTATATTAATATCACCGTGGCCTTGATTATTTGATATAGATTTCAAGAAACGGAAAATTACTAGCAGTCATCAGCCAGCCCAGGAACTTGAATCTTCTGGTCTGGATGCACTGGCCAATGCTGCAATCCTCGGGGATGTGGGTGAGCAAAGCACTACTGCTGTTGTTGCAACCACAACAAAACACCCTAGACACCGTCCTGGCTGTTCATGCATTGTGTGTATCCAGCCCCCGAGCGGGAAGGGGAAGCACAAGCCTACATGCACATGTAATGTCTGCATGACAGTAAAACGCCGTTTTAAAACTTTAATGATGCGCAAAAAGAAGCGTCAGTCAGAGCGTGAAGCAGAGATTGCCCAGAAGACTCAGCATTTGGTGGGTCCCAAAGATGAAGCTGAAATAGAGAGTAGCTCTAAGCTTGCATCAATACCTAGAGATCCTTCGGATAATGAAGCCAGGTCAGGGAATGAGTTAGAATCCAAAGGCCAAAGCAATAATCTGTCAAACAAATTGGCTGACTCAGGCAAGGGACATCTAGATTTAAACTGCCATCCTGACCGTGAAGAGGACTCACAAGCAGGGTTATCCCGAATGAGCATGACGAGTTTTCTTCAAGTAGCAACCCTTCCATTGGACACATATTTGAAGCAGAATGGTCTTGCAAGTTTATCTGAGCAACAAGCAAGTTCAGCATCACATGTCCCACCGCAAACGGGGGAAAATGAAGGGAAAATTAATGATGATTGTCAACCTGCCACGGCTGCACCAGAGCAGGAGAGCGGAGGTGAAGAGAATGATGAACCCGGACCAGACCAAAGCCAAAATGACCCTGTCTAAAGTGCCCTTTTTCTTTTCTTTTTTTTTCCTTTTTTGTATAATAACAAAATAACAAATTCCTAGCTTCTTTTCGTGTGAGATGAGCATCCCACCCCCCTTTTTGAGGGTCTTTATTCATTATATATTATGTATAATACGTACACGATTTTTTTTTTTCCCTTTTCCCATACGTTTAGAAGTGCGGAACTTTGGAGGGGGGCTCCATGGGTCCACAGATACAATAATCTGTACGGAGTTATTGAGCGAGCCAAAAAAAAAACAAAAAACAAAAAAAATACAGGTACAAAAGACTTGTTTGACATTTCATTTTCCCTGCTGTTTCTCTTGCCATTCACATCTCATGAAATCTCTTCATTTCTCTTCCACTAGTTTACTTCATGTCCTGTAAGATATCAAACTCCAATTGCGTTTGCATTCCCTAGCAGATGTTCACCACATACAGTATACTCATTGTCTCCTTGAATCTCATGGATAACTTTTTCAGGCAAACAATAAACGGAGACCAAGGAGTGGAGTTTTGCTATTTCATTCAAAACTGATGGGGGGCACGTTCATGCAATGATTTGTAATCAACAAATCATTGAAGAGCATGAACAAGCATGAGGCATGAGTTTGGAACAGTAATCATTGTATATGGCTTTGTTGATTACAATGAAACTGATTGAATCCAGTTGAACTAGGGTTTGCACTCTATCTACAGGCTAGCATCCACTCTTTTTTCAACATCTTAGGGGATGGGAAGGTGGAAGATCCACATCTTTATCTTTCTATATGTTCTGTTGAATCACCAAAAGGGGTAAAAAAGAAAAGCCATTCAAAAAATGAAAAAATGCATATATTAACAATCAAAATCCTTCAACACTTGGCCTTCGAACAGCTGATGATGATGATTTCCTGCTTTCTTGCCGTTCCAGTTCCAGTTCCAGTTCCTCAAGAGAGAGAGTTGAGGAACATGCACGAGGAGGAAGAGAGAGAGGTAAAGCACGAGGCCTAGTCGGGGAAATGGATGGCCGGGCTCTTGACGGCGGAGATTGTGAGAAACTTAACCTTGGTGTTGGGGTAATAATTCCATTAAGACTAGGTGATCTGGACATTTGCTTTCCAGCAACTGCAGCTGGTTCTTGCAGAGGAAAGCGACTGGAGTATTTCATGTCTTGTATAACTTTGAGATGCTCAACAATGGTTCTCATGGTTAGTCTTTCCAATGGATCCTTCTGAAGACATCTTAGAGCAATGTCAGCCAATGTCCGGGCTGCTTTTGCTGGGAAACGGCATTTTAACTGAGGATCCATAATCAGCGATAGTCGACAGTCATCAGCTAGAAAAGGCCGGGTCCACTTAACTAAGTTTCTCTCTTCCCTAGGATGACGGCTATCAAGATTCTTCCGGCCAGTGAGTAGTTCAAGAAGAACAATTGCAAAGCTCCAAACGTTGCTCTTTGGAGTCAATAACCCTCTCTCTACTGTCTCCACTGAGAGATTTGCTGCAGCCTGTATAAGTGAATAGAAAGAAAAGTGTTAAACTCCACAAAGAGAAAAAGGCTTCCAGAGTCTTGAGAGATCAAAGCTTGCAAATAACTGGAAGCCATCTCAGCCCCCAAGCCAAGGTATGGAGGTAAAGCAAACTGTCACTAATTTATGCAAAACAAGAAGAAATATAAGCAGGCGAGATAAAGGAGCTTACCACTGAACTGTTAGAGATCTCTGTTTCAGGAATATGGCCAACACAACCATATCCTGAAAGCTTTGCACTGAAGTCTTTGTCGATTTGTATGTTGGCAGTAGAGAACTCATTGTACATTGCCTGAAATGGAAGGATAGCTTCAGCAAACATAAAACTCATGGAAAACTAAAAGTGTTGAACACGGTGCAGTCTCCCACATATTTCCCTTCAGGAAAAGAAGAAGAAGAAGGAATCATAGCAACAAACAGATGATTTATTTCAATTGCCACTTCACATTCACAAAGCAGGATATATAGAACAGATTTCAATCAATTAAAAATAAGTAGTACAAAAGGGAAAAAAATGATAATCTAATCGTTCTTCAGGAAGTCTGGAATAGTATTGTGAGCTACATATAATATAATACGTTGTTTCGTTATTCACTTTGTTTGGATCAAAGTAGCATTTTACCTGGAAAGGTCCTTCTTCATGCAAAAAAGTAAGACCTTGTGCAGCACATAAGGCAATTTTCATCCTGGTGTTCCAGTCAATGGGAGGCCCATCAGATCTTCCATACAGCAGCCGATCCAAGCTTCCATGATAAAGCCTCTCATACACCAGCATTCTCTGGTCAGACCCATCACGTGCATGATAGCCAAGCAATTTGCACAAGTTTGGATGTTGCAAAGATGCAAGGGTATTAACCTCGTTTATAAACTCTTTTAAACCCTGTAAGATCAAATACAAGGGTCTTGCTTAAATACTCAAACATTATAATGCTCTAGCATCTTTGCCTTTTCTTTTAAAATATCAAGACACTTCAATTGTTTGAAAAGAAAAGGCAAATGATAAATAAACTCCATATATCTTCTCAAGTACAAAAATTATAAGCAAATAACGCATCTAAGTTCTAGTTGTATTCTTAAGCTAAGACTTAAAATCATAGTGTTAAGTGTGGAATCCTCAAAGTTCAACTATCAGCCATTGTCAACTAGAAGATCTAAAAGAAAGCTGTTTTGTGGCTGTGCAATGATAAACTGTCAATTCATACACTACCTGAGATGATGAATGAAGGCGAGTAACACTAGCTTCGAACCTCTTTGAACTTGAAGCATCATCCCCAAAGGAAGCCCAGAACATTATGGATGAAAGACCTTCAGATACACATCGATCTGAAGAGAAATTGCGGCAAGCAGATAGAATTTCTTCATATGAAAAGTTTCTCAGTGTTCCACCTGGAGGACGCGGTAATGGTCCAGAAGCATAGAGAGGGCCACTGCAATTCACTGCTTTAAAGCTACTCATAGGCTTCAGTACAGCACCACCCTGAGGTGAAGGGAGTGGAAGGGGTTGTGGACCTGGAAGCCGTTGTTCCTTTGCATTTCCAACTCGGTTTTTTGACTCTTCAAGCTCTTCACATTCAGATGATGCAAGAGCATCTTGTTCCGCTGCATCAAGGCTTTCTGGAGCTGATAACGCCCGTGCCCTATTGCTAGTTACTTTGATTTCTGGTTGAACAGGCTTCGCTCTGGTCCTGAAACTAGGGGGTGCTGACTGCAATGACCGAGTTTGGACCTGGGGCTCAGGCAGAGTAGTTGGTATTTGCTCCTTAAGATTAACACGCTTGATGGAAACTGACGCCTCTGGCCTTTTCTTTTTGCTCTTCAAAACTGTGAAACAGCCCATCTTAATACATTCAATCTTTGAAAGCTGTAAGGAAGTCTTCTATGCTTCTGCCAAAAAAAAAGAAGCATCATATCAACACAAACTTCTCAATGCTGATAAAATATTTGGAAAAGAATCCATGTGTTCAATACAGGATTCATTTTTCATTCATTCACATTAAAAAAATAATTCAAAGGCTCAAGTTGCAGGAATTTCGATGTTTGACAACAATGCCAAGTGGCATTATCATCCAAACGGATAACTAAAATGAAAACAATCCCTAACCTTCAGTTCTTTTATAGGGGACAACAATGCTAATTTTCAATGTATGCTATGTATACATGCTTATTCTAGGTGTGATATAATAATAAAGAACATTCGAGGACCTCCATCAATGTTTCAATAAAATTTACATCTTTTCAAAGCAATGACAGCTCAAATTACACCTCGGTTAATCACAAACACAGTAATGCAAGAAAAATCATAAAGGAAATAAGTTGATCTGTGGGTGAATTTTACACACCCCTTAATCACAAGGAGATCAAATTCCCACTAAATTCAACACCAAATCACCAAAATTGCCTTGCAATCACAATCAACCTCGTATAACATACACGGGTGTTGCCAAAAGAAATAAGAATTATCCAACTTTAAGCTCTCCACACACAATCAAAATGCCTTAAATCTCCTAAAATGCCAACTAGTCAATATATTCCCCAACAATGACCTCCAACCTTAAATTACTAAAGGATTAAAAAAAAGAATCCCCATTAATGCAATTTCAAAATAAGACAAAAGGCTATATAAATCAGCATCCCATCAACTGAACCAAACTACCAACACCCAGATCCAAAATCACCCAGAAATTTTCAAAACTATAAGCACCCAAAATTTCAAATATCAATTCTCCTATCAAGAATTTTCCACATAAAAACAAATAGCAATTTACAAAAAGAACAGAAAATCAAGAAGCAAAAAAAAAAAAAAACATTGAACCAAAAAAGGTCACTGCTTTACAATCCATTAACAAAAACGAAAGGAGCCCAGCATCTCCAAACTTAAAACAATCACAATTCTTAGTGAAACAAAAAAACAACAATAAATATCAAACCTTTAAACACCAGCTCATGCAAAGGTTCCAACATGAAAGAGGAAGGGATGAGTATTGGGAGAGCAGAACATAAGAAAAGCGAAGAAATGGGAAAGGTGTGATTTTGATGAGGAAAAGCAAGAACCCTTAACAAGTCAAAGAAAGCAAAATGAGAAAAGGCAGAGAGCGAGAGGTTTTTTAATCAATAAAAAAGTAGCTAAAGAGATGCTGAGGAATATTAATGTAATAGAGAAGAGAGAGGGGCGGGGCCAATGAGGGCAGTGGTCAAACCTACCAAAACCCAGGATTTAACTACTCCATTAACATGTGATTATTACCAAGATAGATTTTCTCTCATTCCTCTTAGACATCTTTACCCTCTATGTTGTTGTTATTATCCAATCTATTTTTTGTATTGAATTTGTGTAAATTGCCCTTTCCATGCCCCCCCCCCTTTCTTTTTCACTATGAAGATCATGGGATTAGTCTTCTCATGCTACATATTTTCTTGGTTGAGTTTTAATAAATAATCTATATTCAAATCAATGTACTCACATAAGCTTTAGAAATATATTAATTAACTCACCAACTAGGCTAGATTCTAAAAGTTTGTGTAAAGTCAACATAACTTATGTTAATAGGAAAACATAAATCTATTTAGTTAGATATAGTAAATTTAATTCATTATTAAAAGACTACAATAAAGTCTTCCACTTAATTCAAAATCTAAATGGGTAGTATAATACTTTCTTTAGTTTATTTTAAGAAAAAATCATATTATTTTTATTATATTAAGAGTTTGTTTGGGAATACGGCCAACCGTTTAGCTGGTCGTATTTCCAAACACATACTAAATGTGTATTGTTTAAAATATTTTTTACTTTAAAATAAATATATTCTTAAAATTTATTAAAAAAACAAAAATTACCGCATTCTATACACTCGTAGAGTAGTCTTAGATGGCTAGAGTAATAAACTTTCCACCTACTACAATCCAAAGGCAACTTGATATACATTGATCACTTCAGATATTTATTCTAACAATGAGCTTGTGAGATGCATGAACTTATTATATCCAATCCTCTTTCTTGCATTACCTTCCTCTTTAATTCGGCTTCACCAACCCAGGAGGACTTTTTGGTCATTGTGGAAAGTAAGAAGAGGGGCATGCAAATTTGGAGAGTGTCACGCCCCTAATTGTAATTTCACAAGCCACCTTGATGTTGAGGGAGGAGTGCCTCGATTGAAGTGACAGCTCAGTCAAACTTTGGAAAATTAAATATATATTTTTCTTAAGAAATTTTAAAGTTTCAGTGTGGTCAAAGAGACCTATCAAGATAGGTTCTTGACTCCAAGAATTTGTCCCCGTCGGATTCGCTCGTGGCGGAGAGATCAACGGCCAGCTGAGTCCATTTAAAAAGCCAACGAGGGTCCCACTGACATCAAACTTAGCAAGTCCATCACGCGCCATGTAAGCGTGGAACTTCACATCATGGTAGGGAGTCGTGGGGGCCACATGAGCGCTTTTATACTGTTCATTTCGGAATTACACTGTCTTAAAACAGTTCGAACCTGAAACACCTGTTTGATATCGAGTCCAAATCTAGATGGATTAAAATTTATTTATTTTCATTTAAAATTAATTTTTTAATATATTTTTAGATTGTTGCGCATGTGTTAATATAAAAAATAAATTTTAAAAAATAAAAAATATTATTTAAATATATTTTTAAATAAAAAATATTTTAAAAAATAATTATTACAAACTCCAAACTCCAAGTTACTAGTGTTAAAGTCAGTCATTAACCTTGTTTTGACAATATAAGAACGTACTGCCTTGATAATGACTTTGGTAAGAAAAATCAATCTTTCTACAATGGTTGATCTTTTCCAATTAGGAATGGGCCAGACATTGCAAGCCCAAATCAAGATGATGTTATCTTTAAAGGTGGCAAGCAATGGGTCGGTTCCTTCATACTCCTTTTGGATCCACTCGGATTTTAGTTCAATACTAGGCCCCGTTTATTTACTGGAAAGTAATTTTTTGTTAGAAAGTGAATTCCAGGAAAGTCAATTTCAGGAAAGTATTTTACGATATTTGGTAGTGTAATAAAAATAAGTTGGAAAACACTTTCCAGTGTTTGGTTATGTCATGGAAAATAAGCTGGAAAATAACTTATTAATGTTTTATTTTTTTCAAGTTTATTAAAATAATGAGGAACAAATCTTACAAATTAAAAAGTTGAATGAGAATGAAATTGAAAAAATATATAATTTCATAAATTATTTCAAATAAAATAAATAATAATCAAAATAATAGAGATCAAATTTTAAAAAATAAAAGATAAAGAAATTAAAATAATAATAATTAACATTTCATAAATTATTTCAGATAAAATAAGTAACAATCAAAAGAATGAGGACCAAATTTGATAGATAAAAAATTTCAATAAAAAAATGATAAGGAAAAAGCAAATAACAATTATAAAAATAAGGACCAAAGTTAATATAAAAATTAAATTTTAAGACATGAAATTAAAAAATAAATATTCAAAACAAATTATATATAGCAATCAAAAGTTTGAGGATCAAATTTGATATAATCAGCAAATAATGACATTTCTAAATTTTTCACAACTTCCGGAAAGTGTTTTCCGCCCAAATTTTCCAGGAAAACACTTTCCTGAAAACCAAGCCAAATTTTCCTTTGACCAGAAAGTGTTTTTCGTTGACCAACTTTTCTAATGGCAAACAAACACAGGAAAGTTTGGAAAGTGATTTTCCGGAAACCACTTTCCGGAAAACAAACACAACCAAAAGGGAAAACACTTTCCTGGAAACCAAACCAAATTTTTCTTTGACTAGAAAGTGTTTTCCGTTGACCGGAAAGTGTTTCCGTTGATTGGAAAGTATTTTCCGTTGACCAGAAAGTGTTTTCCGTTGATCACCTTTCCTAATGGCAAACAAACACAGGAAAGTTTGGAAAGTGGTTTCCTGGAAACTACTTTCCGGGAAACAAACATGGCCTAGATAAATGGTTTGTGTGATGCCGCGAATGGGATTATTTTTATCTAACATAAAAAAAAAGATTCGAGGATACTTATATTTTTAAAAAGCCAGAAAAATATGAGATATGAGTTATTGCTTGATCAGGTTTAATAGACCAAATTAATTTAACAGTACGATTAAGGGATTAAAAGAGTGTTTGAGAGTATGGTAGTAGTGGTTTTTCAAAATGCTTTTCGCTCAGAAATACATCAAAGTATTTTTTTTTTATATATTCATATTTTGATATTAGTACATCAAAACAATCAAAAAATCATAAAAATATTTTTAAGCAATTTGTTTTTTGGCCTAAGCTCTAGGATAAGATTATTTTTTTTTTACTATGACACAATTATCTTTTTTAAATTATAAGGGGTTAGATTGATAATTTTGTTTTGTATAGTAAAATTACTAATTTAACCTTAGAATAAAATAATCTAATACCTACTACCCAAATACATTTTTGTATTTTTAATTTTTTTAGAATAGTGTAATTACTTTAACACTCTTAAAAATAAAACCAATTGAACTCTCATCAGAGGGTTTTTTTTTCATTATTTTACCTTGTTTTTATTGTAATTTTCAAGTGTTTTTAGGAGCATTGTTGTAAATTATATTTATTAAATATAATTAGAAAAACATGTTGGCATGTGAACGGCACGCGCCAGAGTGTGAACGACCCTCGTGCCATTCATGCAGCGCGTATGGGGCTGTCTGACCATAAAACATCGCCTTCTCAGGTGGCGTTTGAAAAGTCTCGGCGTCCTAGACCAGATGTGGTAGTGCAAGTGCCAAGATTTGCGGTGGTTCAGTGACGATGACAATATCTTTCCCCCTTTTTCTCTCTCACCCACCTAGATCTTCGCGCCACCCTCTTAAAAATTCAAGAACAACCCTTTAATTTGTTGTTTCTTCAGATTTGATCCCTTTTTTTATTATGATTTTTCTTATCTTGAATAATTTATTAAATTTGGTTTTTATTCTTTTGATTGCTATTTTTTTGTTTGGAATTATTTTTTCAATTGATTTTGTTTTACAATTTCACCATTATTTGCTTTTTTTCCTATCAAATTTAATCTCTCTTCTTTTAATTATCAATTTTTTTAACCTTAACAAGTTTTTATTTTAAATCATAAATAATTTTATTTTATAATTTCACCCTTATTTTTTTTATATATCCAATTTAAGGATTCCGTGCACCATGGGGAACCTTTGCAACTTAAAAGCATTAAAATTATCTCCCAACAACTTTATGGGAAAAAGCATCGGCTATGGACATGAATATTCATCAGTGTTAGTCTTTATGGGAAAAAGTATTGGCCAACTTGCTGATATGGAAGAACTGCATAATGGAGTTAAATTTTGTTTGTGGTTTTGCATCAGAAACTCATTTTGCCAAACTCTCCATTCTAAAATCCATGAACCTTTCCTCAAGTGCTTTCGCTTTTACCAGGAATCCGGATCGGATTCCTCCCTTTCAAACTATAAGTTGTTAGAATTAGGCCAAGCAGAGCAGCAACTGGGTTCTTAACATGGCCTTGAATGCAGAATTCTCTTTACTTCTTGGTTCTCTCTTATGCTAGAATTTCAGATATCATTCCGAACTGGTATTGGGATTTTGCTTCAAACATTTCATCTATTAGTCTCTCTAAAAGCCACTCCATGGCTATTTATGAAGTGTATAATTAAAATCCCAATTCGAGCTTCCACGATTATACATCGAGGTTCAACTTTTGTTTCTATTCAGGATCTTTATCATCCTTCTTGTTCAAAAGTTTGGCAGGCTTAATAATTTGCAAGTTCTTGATCTATCAGAGAACCTTCTACCAGGAAAATCTCCCGAGTGTAATTAGATGCACTGGAGAAGATTGGTTAATGTGGACCTTGAAAGCAACAATTTGATTGGAGAAGTTCTAAGATCATTTGGTTTCTTGTATTCATTCTATCCATTTAGGTTACAAAATCAATAGCTTTCTTGAAAACTTGCCTTCATCCTTGCAGAACTCTATGAGAAAATACGCTCTTTGAAAATTTTCCAAAGCTGATGGTAACTCGTTTGTTATTCAATATATTTAATGACAACATTCCCCAACAAATATGTGATCTTACTCCTCTCAAAGTTCTTGACCTTCCACACATTAGTCCATGAGTCCAACAGAAACAATCCTCACTGTCAGACGCTGAAGCTGATGGTTAAAGCAAATGAACAAGAGCACAGGCCATCCTTCGAAAAGTTAAAAGCGTAGACCATTCAAGCGACAATTTATCTGGAGAGATCCTACCTGAGATTCCAGAACTCCAGCCCCAAATTGTTGCCTTCAATTGATTCTCCAGCATTTCAGCAAAAAAATTCTAGCAATCCCAAAATTGATTCTCCAGCCATCCCTAGAATTTCAGCCCATAATTCCAGCCTTTCTCTACATTTAAAGGCCAATTACACACAAAGAGGCAGCCTGTGATGATCAAAATCATCCGAAATACTAATGACCTTCCCTTTCTTTCAACTCAAAACACAAGAGGAGGCTGCTAACAACAACTCGCTCCTACTTCTTTTAACCTCCACAAACCACCGATGCATATCAAACCTCCTGTGAGCTAAAAATATTAAATAATAGGCATGCCAGGCTCTTTATATATGATTTTGCAAAAATTAAAATTATGTCAGATCCATGTTCAATTGAGCTTGACACTTAGCCAAATTTAAAATTGATGGGTTGAGAAGGTCGCCAAACCTATATCTAATTAGATGGCTTGGCATGCAGCCAAGCCTAAATGTGATGAGTCTAACAATTCGCTAGATCCATGTCTAATTAGGCTTGACACATAGTTGATTCCAAGAACACTGAGTCTGGCAGCTTACCGGACCTATATCCATTTAGACTCGACACATTACCAAGCTTAAAAGCACTGGGTCTGGTAGATTGCCAGATCCATGTCTGCTTGGAATTTGCACATAGTCGAGCCCTAGGATGTTGTGTCCGGCATAACACAAGAACCATGCCCAACTAGGATTGGCACGTGACCAAGCCTTAGGTTGATGGGTCGAGAAGGTCATTAGATCCATGTCCAATTAGGCTTGGCAACCAAGCTTAAGGGTGATGAGTCTAGCAATTCATTAAACCCATGCCCAATTCAACTCGAAACGTATCCAAGCTCAAAGGTGTCGAGTTTTGCAACTCGCTAAACCTATACCCACTTGGGCTTGGCACGGTGCCAACCCCAAAAAAATAGGGTCTAACAACTTGCTAGGCTTATATTCGCAGTTTGATAACTTATTAAACTTATGCTCACTTGGGCTCGACTCATAGTCATACCTAAAGATGTTGGGCCTAAAAATAAGCTAGATCCATATTATTTGACATGATATTTTATTAGATGTGAACACAAGCTTCACCAACTTGTCAATAAATTATCACTGTATCTTTGGACTTTTTAAACAAAGATTTAAGCTCGTAATTTATTTTTCATAAAGTATAAAAAATACCGATCCATTAATGTCCTTTTTCACGTTGGAAATCTCATTAGGGGTAGAGGGGTT
>Ga0307515_10008766_pt1 | contig 19655 bp, 4 predicted proteins | sample 17_EM_MG_FD_194513 | JGI IMG/M metagenome (GOLD analysis project Ga0307515, IMG submission 194513) | Populus trichocarpa ectomycorrhiza microbial communities from riparian zone in the Pacific Northwest, United States - 17_EM | ecosystem: Host-associated > Plants > Roots > Unclassified | place... | reverse complement strand
AGTTCCTATAAATATAAAGTTCCTTTTAGACTAATAAACGGACCGGCTATATACTAAAGGTATATAAATAACGTTCTTTTTAATTACCTTAATAAATTCTGCATAGTATACCTAGACGATATTCTTATATACTTAAATAACGAACTTAAGTATTAAGTTTATGTTAAGAAGGTCCTAGAGAGACTGCGGAACGTAGGCTTATAAGTTAATATTAAGAAATATAAGTTTAGGGTAAAACGTATATAATACTTTGGGTTTATTATAACTATAAAAGGAATTAAGGTTAACCCTAAGAAGGTAGAGGTAATCCGTAACTAAAAGCCCCCTTATATAGTAAAAGGAATCTAATTCTTCCTTAGTTTTTATAACTTCTACTACCGGTTTATCTATAACTATAGAGTTGTAGTAAAACCTCTTATATAACTAACCAGGAAGGATACGCCTTTTATCTTTAATAATAGCTGCCTAGAAGCCTTTAAAGAAATAAAGGATTGGCTTATTTCTTCTTTAATTCTTTATTACTATAACCTAGACCTTAAATTAATGCCAGAAATAAACGCCTCTAATAGGGTTATAGCGGGAATCCTATTATAGTTATATCTAGACGGTAAATAGTACTCTATAGCTTTCTTCTTAAAGATAATAAACCCGGCTAAATATAACTATAAAGTATATAATAAAGAAATGCTAGCTATTATTTAATTACTCTCCTAATAGCGTGTAGAGCTTAAAGGTATAAACCCCTAGATTAAGATATATATAGATTATAAAGCCCTAGAGTACTTTATAACTATAAAGCAGCTTATTAAATAATAAGCCTAGTAGGCTAAAATACTTTCCTAATTCTTCTTTATAATTATATATTGTTCTAGTAAATAAAACTTTAAAGCTAATACCCTAACCTAAAGAGAATAAGATATAGGACCCTAAGATAAGCTAAAGACTTAATATTAGACGCGCGCCCTCCTCTATTTAGAATAGCTTAACCTATAAATCTTTAAAGAGCTAGACTCCTAGTAAAACAAGCTAGTATTAATAAAGGAGTCCTTAGATAAGCTAATAGGGCTAATTAACTGCCTCCTAACTATAAACCGCACGGCTAACGCCCTAAGGGCCCTCTATAAATAAGCTATAAAAGGAAACCCTAATTTTAAGACGGAGAAAGGATTGCTCCTATACTAGGAGCGGCTTATAGTCCCTAATATTAACAATTTACGGACTAAACTAATCCGCGAAGCTTATTACTAGGTCTTTACGGTATACCCTAGTAAGAATAAAACCCGTAAAATTATTAACTGCCACTACTACTAGCTAAGAATAGTTGCGGATATTAATTAATATATATAGAACTGCAAAGACTGCTAAAGAGCTATAACCCCACGGGATAAGACCCTAGGACTATTTAAACTACTCCTAATACTAGAGCGGCCTTAGTAGTATATTTTTATAGACTTCTATAAACTACCTAGGGACTATAACGGATATAATATAGTTATAGTTATAGTTAACTACTTTAGTAAACGCCTATTCTTAATTCCCTGTTATAAGAACATTAATGCTAAAGAGGTAGCCTAGCTATATATCTATTACATCTACTAAATCTACGGACTACTAGATACTATTATATCTAATTATAGGCTATAATTTATATCGGCCTTTTAGAATAAGTTTACCTAAATCCTAGGTATTAAGCTAAAGCTTTCTACGGCTTATTACCTCTAGATAGACAGTTAGATAGAAATTATAAATTAGTACCTAGACTAGAGGCTTAGGCCCTTTATTAACTATTTTTAGAATAACTAGTTTAAACTACTACCCTTAATAGACTACGCGCAAGCAACCCTACCCTATAACTCTATAGGATTTGCCCTAATTTAGCTAGAAATAGGATACCTACCCTATATAAGCTTTAACTAGAAATGGCTAGAAGAACCCCAGACTATATAAGAGAAGCTATCCTATACTAAGGCCTAATAGTACGCTAAATAATTAAAGGAAGCCTAGATGGTAGCCTGTAAGAACCTAGAAAAAGCTTAGAGGTTAATAGAATAGTAGGTAAATAAATACTGTTAAGAGCCCGATTTTGCCTCTGGTGATATAGTCTAGGTTATAATAAGGAATTGGAAAACTAAACCACCTAGCCGTAAGCTAGACTATTAGATAGTAGGACCATATAAGGTTCTTAAGAAGATAAGCAACTTATATAAGATAAAGCTCCCAAATTCAATTAGGGTTTACCCTATTTTCTTACTAGATAAGTTATGGAAAGCTATAAACAACCTATTACCTAGATAAAAGAATAAGCCTCCCCTACTAGTTTAAGTAAACAGTAATAATAAATAGGAGGTTAACGAAATACTAGCCTATAAGATAGTATAGGAAACGCTAAAATACCGTATCTAATAGAAGGGCTACGATTTTAACCTAACCTGGTACCCTACGTGGAACTTTATAGGCTACCCCTAAAAGCTTAAAGAATTCTATAACTAATACCCTAATACGCCTAGACCCCTAAAGCACCTAGATAAATAAATAAAATGCTAGTATAATAAAGATAATAAGTTATCGGAAGAATATAGAGATAAAAATGCACTAAAGCCCTAATATAGCTATCTGCCAAATTCTGCTATATTCTGCTGTTTTCTGCTAATACTATAAAATTTTAGATGTCTAGGAACTTTAACCGCCGGTTAAAGTTATCTAATTAGTTAGATCCGTGCTAAGACTTTTAATAGCTACTCTTTTTAGCCTAGTGCTTCCACTTAGCCTACAATTGCCCTTTATACTTAGTCTAGATATACTTATATCCCCTTTTTATCTCCTTATTTTATATTTTATAATCCTATATTTATAAGCCTAGTACTACCCTATTTCTAACTAAGCCTAAGGGTAGGCTTTCTTTTAAAGAGGGGGGTAATGTAACGGCGCTATTGTACGTTACCTGCCAAATTCTGCTATATTCTGCTAACCTGTAATTGGCCCGCCCAAAGCTAGCGCCTTAGCGGCTTACCCTATATATTTGTTTATATCGGTCCTAGCGACCCCTTTTCCTTCTCTTTAGCTTAGTATCTTTGTAATATAGCATTCTACAAGCTTCGGTTCAGAGGCATTTATACGAGCCATAACATTAGGAAATTTTTTTTAGGCTCGTTGTTGCGGTTCGCGGCAAATTGCCGCAAACTGTACGGTTGTGGCAGATGGATATAGTCGTTAGCGAATTATATAAACCGCGCGTTTTGCGATAAGTTTGCAGTACCCTAATAGCAAATTACGCGTTTTGTAATAAGTTTGCAGCATTTAATAGCAAATTGCGGCAAAACGCTACCCTATAAATAAATAGTGCGTAAACTATACGAATTATAAAAACTATAAAGGCTTAGTTAAAAGAACAGAATCTATTAGTAGCTAGTAAACGAGAATTCCAAGATAAGAACTGGAAGAAGGTTAAGGAAAGGACATATCTATATATATAGCGCCAAGGCTCGGCTAAGCCCCTAACTAGGGTCTATAACAGTGCCGTAATAAAAACTATATAAATTATAAAAACTGTATAAATTGTAACTATATAAATTATAATTATATTATATAATAACCAAATTATTATATATTCCTATAGATTTCTATAATATACTTTTAAATATATTTATATTATAACTATATAAAATATAAAGCTATCTACTTTAGGTATTAAGGGGGAAGCCTCTTATAGAGGCTCTAAACTACCTACCTACTTACCTACCTACCTATCTACCTACCTACCTATTTACCTATCTACCTACTTACCTACCTACCTATTTACCTATTTACCTACCTACCTACCTACTTACCTACCTACTTACCTACTTACCTACTTACTTACCTACCTAACTGCCTACCTGCCTACTTACCTACCTATTTATCTATCTGTCTGTCTATACCTACCTATTTATACTTACCTATTTATGCCTACCTATCTATACCTACCTATCTATGCCTACCTATCTATATTACCTTAATTCAATTAATTAATTAAATTGTTTATCGTATTCGCTAGCTGGTCGTTTAAACGGTTATCGTGTAGCTCTAGTAGTGGTCGTGTGGCTCTAATAACGGTCGTGTGGCGGTAACGACGGTCGTCTGGCTCTGACGGTCATCTGGCGACGGCGACGGCCGTCTAGCTCTGACGACGGTTATCTGGCGACGGCGACGGCCATCTAGCTCTGGCGACGGTCATCTGGCTCTAGCGACGGTCGTCTAGCTCTAACGACGGTCGTCTAGCTCCGGCGACAATCGTCTAGCTCCGGCGATAGTCGTCTAGCTCTGGCGACGGTCGTCTACTAGCTGTCATTCTAGTGTCTTCCTAGGTAGGGAGGATATAAGAAAGGGTAAAAAATAAGGTGGCTACCTAGGTGTATATAGGGGGTATACTTAGCAGAGGCACGTATAGAGGCTATCGGGAATATAGCGGGGACCCAATAGTAATATGTCGCGCGTACACATAAAGGCTTCGCGTAGAGCTTTATATAGAGCTTTATGCAAAGCTTTGTGTAGAGCTTCGTGCAGAGGCTTATATAGAGCTTCGTATAGAGCTTCATGCAGAGCCTCGTGCAGAGCCTCTATATGTAGAGCTTTGTGTAGAGCCTTATGTAGAGCCTCGTACAAAGCTTCGTGTAAAGCTTCGTATAGAGCTTCGTGTAGAGCTTTATATAGAGCCTCTGTACGCAGAGCTTCGTGTAAAGCATCGTGCAAAGCTTTATATAGAGCTTCGTATAGAGCTTCGTGCAGAGCTTTGTGTAGAGCCTTGTGTGGAGCCTCGTGCAAAGCTTCGTGTAGAGCTTCGTGTAAAGCTTCGTGTAGAGCTTCGTGCAGAGCTTCGTGTAGAGCCTCGTGCAGAGCCTCCATACGCAGAGCTTTGTGTAGAGCCTCGTGTAGAGCCTCGTGCAAAGCTTTGTATAGAGCTTCGCTCGGAGCTTTGTATAGAGCTTCGTGTAGAGCTTCGTGCAGAGCTTTGTACAGAGCTTTGTATAGAGCCTCGTATAGAGCCTCTGCATTAGGAAAAAAAATTTTGGGCACGTTATTGCAAGCGAAAATCGGGGTCTGCAAAACTTGCAGGCGTAAGTCGCAATTTTAGCAATTTTAGCAAATTGCTGCAAATCGCCGCAAATTGCTAAAATTGCGACTTACGCAGGTTTTGCAGACCCCGATTTTCGCTTACAACAATGTGGCCAAAAAAAAAATCCTGATAATATCTCTTCTAAAATATATCTATCCTTTCTACTAGGATACGCCCTCCCTAATGTCGTGGCCGTTAGATTTAAGTAGTAGGTCGATAGATTAAGGATAAGCTCTATTGCCTATTTTAAGGTCTTAAAACGGTATTTACCATACTTTCTAAGGATCTACTAATCGTATACTGATTTCCTATTAAGGTCTAGTATAGTTAATTAGGCTCCTATACTATCCGAAGGTATTTAAGGAAGGCGTAGAACTAAGGATATAAGGTTAATCCTGCTACCGTTTATGTAACCGACTACTGGTGCTCTGGTGAGCCTACCCTTGACTCACTCAACGACTCGCTCACCTTGACTCGTTCACCGACTCGAGCCACCGACTCGACCACTGACTCGGTCGATGACTCGGTCAATTGCCCCTTTCTTATCTCATTATCTATACCTTCCTCATGTATATATATAGACCCTTTAGACCTCCATTTACAATCAAGTCGTTCATTCAATCCTTTATACTGCAAAGCTTACATTATACTTTCTTATAATAGACTCTGCGTTAGTAAATATTATTATAGTACTACTGGAGTCTACTAGGCTTACTATATTAATATAAACTTAGGGGTATAGGTTATATAATAAGGAGAGTTAGGTTTAAATAAGAATTAATTTCTTATTACTATTTACTAATTTAAAATTAAGTAGTAGCTTACTAATAGAAAGGACCAATTAATCTAGTAATAGGGACCTAATCTTTTTATTTTCCTCCTTATATGGTTTAAGCCCTTAAACGCAACTTAGTCTAAGGGTTTACCTTTTAATAACTAGGGTATAAAGCTATCTTAGTAGGGCGGTCTAGTATTTATCTAGCTAGCGGTATTGGTCTTAATCTTAGTTAGGGTATAGAAAGATAATACCTTACTAATAATATAGCTGTATTTATATTTGCTAGCGTAGAGTTACTAATACTAGGCGTTATTAATAGGTTGGGCTCCTATATAGGGTATTATTTAGAGTAACTAAGCCGTAGGGTTAAAGGGGAAGGGTTATCTGCTATGGCTATAATAGGCTCCGCGGTTACTGCGTCTATAATAGACTCTATAGTTACTATATCTACGGTTATTAGTTTATATTATTTAACGGGCTAGCATTAAAACTAGGTTTACTATCTTAGCGGGGTTATAAGCGTCCTTTTAGTAGCTAGGTAGGCTATAGGTAAGGTATAATCTATTATTAACGCGGCGCTTACGCTCTGTATTTGAGATTTTATTAAAGTCTATAAGTTCTTTAATTACTACTAAGGTTAGGGTTAATATAAGGGTAGAGGCTTAAGTAGGTAGGTGGTGGTTAGCGTTCTTTTTAAGGTTAGTTTAGTATATATAGTTCGCGAGGTTCTTAGTAAATATATTTATCTACTTACTCTAACCTATATAGTTACTATTATTAATTTTATAGGTAAGTCTAAGTATTAGCTCTTCTATCTTTAGAGAAATAAACTTTTAGAGTAGGTCTACCTTCTATTTATTTATCTTCTTAGCGCGGACTATTAGCTTATTAAGCTCTCCCTTTTAAAACTAGTAATTATACTCGCCCTAGGGGAAATAGTTAAGCTTATTCTTTATAACCTAGGTTATATTAAGGACCTTATAGTAGATAGTAAGCTCTTTAAGTATATCTTTCTTACCGGGCTATTTCTATGTAGGTATATTATTTAGGTTCTCGTATATAAGCTCTAGGCCCTACTTAATAAACTTATAGGCCTTATTCTTTAGTATATTTAAAATATAAAGGATTTAGGATTAAACTATATTAAAGTAGTTCTAGTTACGGTTAAAGACTCCCTTAATCTTAATATGCTAGGTCTTAAAATTAGCTTATTATTTTAGTAGGATACCTTTTCCACTAAATATTAGCGGGTCTTTAAACCTCTGTTTTTTCTACTAGGTTACTACTATTATTATAGGGGTTAATTATTTTAAAACGGCAATAGTCTTTACTTAGGAGTTAATAGTTTCTATCTAGGAAGTAATAAGGGCACTAAGGTTTTCGTTGGCTTTTTTATTAGCGGTATTTATATTATATATACACTATAGTCCTACTTTAATATTATTAAGGAACTTATTAGTATAGTTAGTAAAGGTAAGATAAGCTTTACTAGGCTTAAAGGTTTTAGGGTATAGTAGGGAGCGGTAGATTGTCTATGTAATATTAGGGTATATCTATATAAAGGGGTCTATAAAAATGTCGCGGGGGTTCTAAGTTTCGGCCATTTTAGTATTATTAGTGTCGCCTATTTAGGCACTAAGTAAAAACTAAGGATTATTCTAGGACTATACTAGGGATATATTAGTTTTAGTAAAGGTATATATAGGTTGCGATTACTCTAGGGTAAAGGTTAATTAGCTAGGGTATAGGGAATTAGTAATCGCGATAGGGCGTAAATTAAAGATGCCATAAACTATTATAGTGCTATAATAAAGTAGACTAAATAACTACGTTATAGTATAAAGAGGAGAAGAAGGTAGAAAGGGGGTATTGTATATAAATAGTAGGGCCGGCCGCTAAGGCACTAAAGGTGGGCTAGCTAACAGTATAAAATAGTATATATTAGGTTAGTGCTATAATTCTAGGACTCTTTTCTACTACTTAAGGTTCCTAGCTTTTGTCAGATAGTATATATAGAGCTATTTATTAATAAAACGGGTTAATTAATTAATTAATCTATATTATATTTTAATGGTTTATTAACCTAGGGCCCTTAAGCTATAATAAAGAGATTTTATAATATATGTAACTCGTATATATTTTACGCCACAGAGAATATAGATTATCTAATATACCCCCTTAGCTTTAACCTAGTCGAGGACAAAGCTAACTACCTTCTTATATCCGTTAATGCGTTAAGTAAACTATAATCTTATCTAAATCCTTCCATCTCGCTTTAATATTCTCCCTTAGGTCCTCTAATTACTTCTCCTTAGCTAGCCATTCCTTAATATCCACTATTCTAATTATATTAACGAAGCTCTTAAACCTCTACTTAGGCAGGGCCTTTATAAGTTTATTAGTAATTATTTCCTTTATTACTTTTTATTAAAATATTACTTATCTTATTACGTATTCTTAACGTAGCTAGTATTAATAGATGTTAACGTATTAGAGCTTTATAATTAGCTTTACCGTATTTTCTTTAATTAATTAAAGTATCTAGGTGCTATTACAGTTAATAATTAAAGACTTATTTAGCCTTAATATTATTACTTTAAATAGCCTACTAATGAAGATAGCTTCCTTTACTGTTTATAATAGGGCTAACAACTCGGCTTCTATGCTTAACGTCATTACTATATCTTGCTTATTTGCTCTCTATATAATTAGTCCTCTAAATAGCTTTATAATATATCCTTATAAGCTCTTTCTATTAACGGGGTTATCTGCGAATAATGTATCGCTAGTATAGATAAATAATTGTGCTTTACTTCTACTGTCTCCGTTATCTCGTCCTTTATCGTGTATTCCTATATCTCTCCCTTTACCGTTTATTCCTTCCTTATCTCCTCTATAGTAGATTACTCTACTTCTTATACTATATAAATACTAGATTACTCTATCTACCGCTTAATAGTGCTTTTAGCTTAGGTTCTAGTTAAACCTTACTAGCTATAATACTGTAAAAGTAATATCTAGACGCGTTGTAGTGGCTATATAAAGTATTAAACCTATTTTTCTCTAATATAGCATTATAGAAGCTGCTTCTTTTAGTAGGGATTTAGGATAGACTAGTAGGTTTATATTAGGGGACGGAAGCATTAGACGGATTAATTAGTAATTAGTAGGTAGGAGTTTAAATTCTACTATAAAAGTATCTAAAAGACGCCCTTTAAGATCTATCTTATACTAATTAGCTATCTTCTTAATATAGGCTTCCTAGGATAGCTATAGGAGCCTCTAGCTATAATTATATAGTATATAAATTCCTAGGAACTATTTTAGCTCGCTAAGAGTACTTATCTAGTATTTCTTACTTAGCTTTTTAATTACTTCTTAAGCTTTCTTCTTATCTATCTTTCTATAGTAGAAGACAATGTTATTAATATAGAAGAAGATAATTATTCTACCTTTTAGCGTAATACGCGGCTTTTAGGGTACCTCTTTAAAACCCAATTTTGTTAATAAGCTCGTAAGATTCTTCTACTATAATAGTAGTAATCGTTATAGTCTATAAAGGGCTTTTCTTAAGCGTAATACTTTATCTTTCTTTCCGTTATTAAATCCTGGCGGTAGCTTTATATAGATAACTTCGTTAAGATCGCAATAGATAAACGTATTAACTGTATCTATCTATATTATCTCTAGGTTAAATTTTGCAGTAATTACTATAAGGGTTTAAAAGGTTGTACTAGCTAATATAGTAGCTCTTATAGGTAGGTCTCCTAGGGCCTATTAATTTCTATATACTATTAAGCGTGCCTTATATTTCTAGAGAAATCTATACTTATTTATCTTATAGATAAATACCTATATTAAGCTAAGAATCTGCTATCCCTTTATATACTTTTTATCTATTTCTTAAAATAACCTTATTTAATAATAAGATTGTAGGTAAGCTTATTAAGCCTTTTAGAACTAGTCTTAAAGAGGGTATATATTAAGGTTCTAAATTAACTAAGGTAGAGGAGGTAAGTTCTTCCTATATAATCTAACATTACGTATTCTACCTAATTTTAGCTTACTATTATTAAGTTAATTATTAAGGTTAAACTTCTTTCCTATTAAAAAGGCGCCATAATAGGTTAAGGTGATTTTTTCTTTAATAATATCTTTAAACCTATTATCGCAGGCTTTTTTAAATAAGTCTTTAACCGAGTTATTAAATACCTCCTAAGTATTAAACGCATCTCCTACTTATTAAGTAATATCTTAATTAGCCTCTTATATATCTAATATAGAATACTTAATATAAAAGGTATATAGAGATTCCTTATCTTCTTCTGTTAGAGGTAGTATATAATATATATTTTTAAGAGCTCTTATAAGATTAAGATCTGCTAATTTATTAAAGGCTTAAACTGGCTTATTATTAACATTATCATCTTCCTCTTAAATTAACGGTTTAAATACTTCTTTATTATCTTTAAAAAGAACCTTATTCTTAATCTAGGTATTAGGGAGTTAAATTTTCTTAATTAGCGTATCTAATTCAGCGTATAGACCCTTTAAGATATCTATTTATTTACTATTAAAAAACATCTTTTTATTAAAGATAATATCCCTAGTAGAGATAATAATACCCTTATATAGGATCCAGATCCTATAAATATTAGTAGAGTTATAGCTAATAAGGTAGCCAATATGGGCTTGTAGATTTAGCTTGCTTAGCCTTTTCTTCTTTAGCTAGGTATCTAATGTTATTATATACGCCCTATAGCCGTAGGCTTTTAGGTACACTAGTTATAGTCTTTTTAATCTACTATTAGCTAGAAAGGTATAGAACCTCTTATATAGCAATTTCTATCTATTACTTTCCTATAGCGTTTAATCTTAAAGGTAGACTATATAATTAATAATTTTGTTCTATAAGTTATATAGTAAACTAGCAGCAATTCTTATTATATATACTCTCTTAATAATTACACCCCCTAAGCGTTTAGTAGTACTATTCTATACTTAGGTATATAGCGCTAAAGGCTTAAATATAATCCTTTAGGACTATAGCTATTTAAGGGTTCTTTTTTTCTTTAGCTTGTTATCTAATCTAATAGTATTAACTTTAAGGTTATACCTTAGACAAATCCATTAGATAAAATCTTTAAGCACTTATAGTATCTCCTTCTCCTTACTATACGTCGTTATAAAGTATAGGAAAGTTCTTTCTAAGAAGGTATTTTAGATAAGTATAACTTATATAAATCTAGTATATACTTTCTTAAAGTTAGTTTAGTTAATATAGAGGTTATAATAGGGTTTATTAATATTCTATTTTAAGGACCTTTATAAAATCTAACGCTTAATTTTAATAAGACTGTACTATTAATATTCCGTTATCTTAGGGCCTTAAAGCTTAACTTTTAGGGCGTTGATACTTAAATAATAAAGGCTTATAGGTCCTAGATAACCTAAACGCAAGTACTATAGTTATATATTACCTTTTATATCTAGATAAATATCTCTTAATAATACTCTGCGCTTTTAATAGCGGTATATTAGTTGGCTTATATTAAACGCTAATAGACTTCCTAGTTAGATATATTTAATAGTCTATTATTTATAACGTTCTTCTATTTAATATAGGATTATATTATCCTTCTAAATAAGAAAATTATTGTCTTCTTTATTGTCCTAGTAGTATTTTTGTTTTTAAAGTAAACGGAATAATACTAGATTTATATTAAAGTCCGTATAAAAGGCAACGTCCTTAAAACGTAGGCTTCCCTTACTCTTTTCTAGTTTTATAACTTAGATAGTAATATTACCGTAACCTAGTATAGGCACTTTTAAGCTACTAGCAATAATATATTTATATTTTAGGGCTTTCTTAAAGTTATAAAAATAAAAGAGATTATTAGAGATATAGAGAGTGGTTCCTAAGTTAAGAATAGTTAATAGCTTTAGTAAATAGAGTTAACCGGTATAAAACGATTCTAAGAATATTATATTAGCTTCTCCTTTAATCTTCTTAACTATCTTCTAACTCTCGTCCTATTATTATTAAACTTTATTAGTATCTAGTTTCTTAAGCTTAAGTTATTCTACTTAGGTAGCTAGATCCTTATTATGCTCTACCTTTATAAGCACCCTTTTTATCTATATGCCTATAGCTTTAAATCCCTTAGGCCTTTTATACTTAAATAGATACTAATAGTTAGGAAGGGTATATCCCCTTATATTATATACTAGGCATTTAAGGTTTTTTAACCTTTAAAAAAATATCTCTTCTTTAATTAAATTTATCTCTACCCTTTTTTAGCTATAAGATAAGCTATTTCCTCTTCCTTTTTAGACTTTAGTAGTTAGGATATCCTCTTTAGATTCTTCTATGTAGTCTGTGTTAAATATATTCCCTTTTACCGTTATAGATATAGCTTTAGAAAGGGTTTGGAATACTTCTCGCAGCTCTATTACTACTTTATAGTATTATTTACCTATTTTGTGTATAGAATAAAATAGGTTTCGCTTATAGGTTATATTATATTTATAAGGTCTATAAGCCAGATCCTATTAGTTATCTATAAAAGGTTATACTTCTCTACTATCTTTATTACATATTCCTATTAGTTAAGCTACTAGGTAACCTTTATCTACTTAAGTCCCTTAAGTAATTCTATATACTATAGTTATACCTTTCTTATTATAAAGTTCTTTAAGGGCTTAATAACTTTTTTTAACTAAGTTAGCCATTCCTTAACTATAAGGGAAGAGTTAAGCAGTAGCTTCTTCTAAATTAATACTATAAATATAATCTAAGTGCGAATCTGTTAGAGATAATCTTCCTATTTTAGGAAATACTTTATATCCTAGTTATAGTATTATCTGCTATTCTTATACGCTTTCTATTAATTTGTCAAGAGCTATATATATAAAGTTGCATTCTTATTAAAATCTATAACTTTTAGATAGGGTAGTTCTTCTAGCAAACCTTATTAAGGTGCTTCCTTTACTAGGTTAACGTAGGCCTAAATTTATTTATTTATAAGGGCTTATAGTTACCAGATCTATTACTCCCAGTCTTTTAGCTTATTAAGGATAATTATAGTAGACGAACTTAACGTTAGTAGAGTTATTTAATTAATAGGCAAAGGAGAAATTAAGATAAGATTTTGTCGACAGGATCGTCCTTTAATGATTAAGGTAGAATCTTATAGAATCTCGTAAACTCTTATAGAATCTCGTAGAATCTCGTCCTGTAATAATTAAGGTAGGATTTCTGTTAGGTCCTTTAACGATAAGATATTAGAGTCTAACAATAAGGTAGAATTTCTTCAAATAATTAAGTGATAGCTGAATAGCTTCTTATGTCGGCGGGCCAGGCTTATAATTATCAGATAGTGTATATAGAGCTATTTATTAATGAAATAGGTTAATTAATTAATTAATCTGTGTCGTATCTTGATGGTTTGTTAACCTAGGGCCCCTAAGCTACAATAAAGAGATTTTACAATGCACGTGACTCGTGCACGTCCTACGCTATAGAGAATACAGATTATTTGACAGCTTTAGCCCTTCTAACTTTCTCTTTAAGAAAGGTTTCTTTAAAAGTAAGGTTTACTATAACGGAACCTTATAGTAAGTACTACGGTGGGTTCTGTTAATGGGCTAGGTGTATAAAAAATGCAAAGACAGTAGTTAACAACGGAAAATAACAACTGGTAGAGTGGTTGCCTAATAGATTAACTCTAATTATATTCTGATAATTACTATAAGGAAGGAACTATCTAGGTAGGGACTAAAGGTCCTTAAATACACAACCGTACTCCTATAAAATCCTTCTTATATATAATATACGTGCGCTCTATCTGCTTTATTACAGATTATATAGATCCTATAGATTATATAGATTACATTATATAACCTTAGTTACTATTTCTCGTTATATAGCTCTACCGGATCTATCCTAGACTGTACTTTTATTAACTAACTAGCTTCTTCTAACTCTTCTCTAAGTAGTTATAATATTATACTTAAAGCGTCTGTAATACTATCTCCCTCCTCTTTATCTTTGTCCTTAAAGATTTCTAATATCTTTAAGTTATTTACTAAAGGTGTAATATCCGTCTAATTAATTTGGTTAATATTGTTACTTATAATACCTAAAGCAATTTCTTCTTCTTTAACCCTTTGTTGTGCGTGTATAGTTGCCTCTATACTATTACTAGGTAAAATAATACCGTCTCCTTATTCTTGTTGTGTAAAAGAGGGGTTAGTTTATATTACGCTAGTAAGTCCTTTATCTCGGCAACTATCCTCTTATTTAGAGTGCACTAAAGCAAATATTTAATTGTTTTATAATATTTACTCTATTTCTAACGCTAAATATACGCACCCTATAACTTTTAATAGTCTTTAAGTTCTCTAAGTAATCTGTTATAGGGTCTTATATTTAATCCACTGCTATAAAGCTTAATAATAAGCTCTTAGTTGCGCTAGTAGAACTTTATTATTCCTAGGATACTAAAAAAGAGGCCGCCGATGCTTAATAACAGGCTCTTAAGTCTTATCTTGCTGCGTCCGCTTAGTTAATTTATCTTAAAAAAGTACGTAAAAAGGTCCGTTCTAAAGAGTGGAAACTTATAGAATAAGGTCTTTAGGAACTTAGTAATAAGAGAACTAACTCTCTTCCTATAAAGGGAATAACTCTAAGTAGTTTAGCAGTCGCTCTTCCTAGGTCCCCCTTAGGTAACTTATTTTTTAGCGATTTTTTTTTATTAATATTGCCTAACCTATTTTCTTTTAATACTCCTATACCTTTCCTATAGCGTTCTTTAAATTCTCTAGTAGCTCCTAGGTAGTCTTAGTATAGCCTATCTACTTAATCTTATACTATATTTTATTATTAACGTTCTTATAACTAACGATCCTTAAAACTTGCTATTTATCTTCTTCTTGCCCTCTATATATATCTGCTTTATAAACTAGTAGCTTAATATTCCCATATAACGTAGTCAACGGGGTTTTGACCGGTCCCTGGGTTATGACCGAACTAGTAGACCGCTTTCTTCTTATGGCTAGCATACTGCCTAAAGAAGTATACTGCCACTCTAGGAGTCCTTTGCTGCCACTGCTATAGCTATAGCTCTTATTAAGTAATTTAAGCAATAAAAGAGTCCTTAGTGTTAAGAAACTGCAGAGCAGTAGAAGCCTATTTTACGCTTACATATAAATGCGCCTAAAGCTATTATAGAGCATACGCCCGAAGCTGGTATAAAGTATGCGCCCGAAGGTATAAAGCATGCGCCCGAAGCTAGTGCAAAGCATACACCCGAAGCTGCAAAGTATGCGCCTAAAGCTGGTGCAAAGTATGCGCCTAGAGGTGTAAAGCATGCGCCTAAAGCTGTAAAGTATGCGCCTAAAGCTGGTGCAAAGTATGCGCCTAGAGGTATAGAGCATGCGCCTAGAGCTGGTGCAGAATATACGCCTAGAGGTGCAAAGCCAGCGCTAGGCGCATTTTGCGAACACATATAAGCGCAAAACCTACAATTAGCAACATTTAGGGGCCAACTTAATAGCCAATTGAACTTTATATAGACTCTATTATATATATTTATAGCCTTAAGGCTTCTTACTAATAATGCAACAACTTATAATGGCTTTTATTGGTTTTTTTACCACTAAATCAGCATTTTGGCAACTTTTGATGTTCAAATCGGTCATAACCTAGGGACCGGTCAAAACCCCGTTGACTACGTTACTAGCTTTAGCATCGCAATATGCTGTATAGGGTAGATCTTTATTTTAGCTAGTAGGTTTAACTTAAATATAACTAGTAAAATCCTTTACGTAATTTTAAAAGGTCCTAGTCTAATATAGTCCAACTTCTTACTTAGTCGTTAACTCTTAAAAATTTTGTGTAGTAGCTATACTTTATCTCCCTCCTTAAGATCTAGTTCCTTAGATCTCTTAGCGTTGTAGTACCTTTTTATTCTTTATTGTACTTCCTTAGCTATTTCTATAAGGTTTACATAAAGATTTATTAAAGTCTCCATTCTTTACTTAGCTCTACTACTTATTTTCTTTACTTATTATGGCAATAATGATATTCTTAGCTTATATCCGTAATTTGCCTTAAATGGTAACATACCTATTCCTTCTTAAGGTGTTATATTGTATGTAAACTATATAACTAGTAATAGCGATACCTAATTATTCTGTGCGTGGTTAATATAATATCTTAAATACTACTCTAGTGTTTAATTTAACCTTTCCGTTTAACCGTCTGTCTGCGGATAATATACGGTAGAAGTTACTGCTTAAACTCCTTATTCCGCTAAAAATACCTTCTAGAATACTGCTACGAATCTTAGATCTCTATCTAATATAATTTTACTTAGTGCTCTATATCTTACAAATACTTTCTTAATATAGATTCTAGCGATATCTTCTGCTAATATCTCCTCCGTATATATTATAAAGTATCCCTACTTTGTAAGCTTATCTACTATTACTAAGATCGCGTTATAATCTTATCCGGTAATAGGATCTCTTAACTTTAGTAACTTAATAATAAAGTCCTATAATATAACCTCCTATAGTCTCTCTGGTATTTTAATAGATTGTAGCCCTCTATATGGCTTATGCCTTATTAGTTTATTCCTTTAGTAATTTAGATATTCCTTAGTAACCTTTTTAGCTATTCTTTAAATTTTATTAATAATATATTCCTTTTAGAGTCTTAACACTAAGCCCATAGCTCTATTATGTCCTTAAGTTAATCCCCTATAGAATTCCTCTATAAATTGCTTAGCTATGCTCTTTAGGATATACTTTACTTCTTAGTTTTTATATATATCCGACTATAGATCTTCTAGCTATACTTTTAGAATTCTTTATGCCTAAAAGCTTTCTAGTAACTTATAAACTCCCTTTAGTTTATCTTCTTAAGTTGCTACGATTTTTAGATAATTATATTTAATTAATCCGTCTATATCTTTTTACAGTAAAGCCCCTAATGGCTTCTCATTATTTTATAGTTTAGCTTTTTAACTTAACGTATCTGCTTATATATTGTCTGTACCCTTAGTATACTAAATCTTAAAATAGTATTCTATAAGTATCTCTACCTATCTAACCTATCTTTAGTTGAGTTCCTTTATTATTAGGAATCCTATTAAGTTCTTATAATCCGTCTTAACTATAAATAGTTTCTCTATGCCTTATAAGAATACTCTCTATTTTCTTAGTACTGTAACTATACCTAATAACTCCTTATTATAAATATTATCTTCTAACTATAGTATGCCACTAGGTGCTATCCGTCTGGGTGCTTTTATATAAAGTATACCCCTAGTATAAAGTCTAATATATCTATCTCTATAACCGTCTCTAGTCCTAGTTAATAGATCTTAAGAACTAGCTCCTAGGTAAATAACCTCTTAACTTCCTTAAATAGCTCTTATTACTCTTTTCCCTATACCTATAGTTCTTCTTTCTTTATTAATCGCGTAAATAGCTTAATATCCTTTAACCACTACGCTATAAACCTTCTATAGTAATTATAAAACCCTAAAAACAATCTTAATTGCGTAACGTTCTCTAGTTCTTACTAATTTACTATAGCCTTAATTTTTTTTAGATCTATACTAAGTTGGCCTAGTTTAATAATAAATCCTATAAAATTGGTCTTCTTAGTAAAGAACTCGTATTTCTTAATTGCTACTAGCATCTGTTCTTCCTATAGTCTCTTTAAAACCCATTTAATGTATTCTCTATATTCTTCCTTAGTTATTAAGTAGATAATATTATTATTAAGATATACTATAATAAATTTATCCAAGTATTCTTCTAATATATTATTAATACGCTTCTAGAATATTGCTAGTATGTTTATAAGCCCGAATTATATAACTAATGGTTTATATAGTCCTTCCTTTAACCTAAAGGCTGCCTTCTATTTATTGCCTTCCTTAATTCTAATCTAATGGTACGCCTATCTTAGATCTATCTTTATAAAGATTTACGCATTACCTATTCTATTTTAGATTTCGCTAATTAAGGGTAAAGGATACCTATCCTTTCTTATAATGCTGTTTAACTGTCTATAGTTAATATACAGTCTTAGTTTACCATTTTTCTTTAGTACGAACAGTATTGGATAACCCGCTAATGACTGCGATAGTTTAATATATCCCTTTTATAAGTTTTCTTAGATAAACTCTTTTAATGCTCTACCTTCTTCTTTAGTAAGCTTATAGATTAAAAAGAACCTTAGACTTATTCCTAGTTTTAATTCTATTTTATAATCCTATACTACATACTCTAACAGCTTTTCACTTTTAGGTAACTATAATTTCTTACTATACTTGTGGTATCTCTTTAGCATATAGCTTAGCCCTTTTTCTGTCTCTTTATAGGTCACTCCTACTTAGTACTATACTAACTTAGCTTATTATTATATCTTATAGCGTTAAGTATCCCTAATATTGACCTAACCTATAATCTAATTAATCTTTAGATTGTATTTCTATAACTAAGGTATTCCTAGTACTGCCTTATTATTTCCTAATAGTAATATATTAAAAGACATCTTAATTTGTCTTTCCTTAATGGTTAACTAAATAGGTCCTGTTTTAAGATTAATAATACCTCCTCTATAGGCTATTAGATCTCCTAAAATTATTACAAATAGGTAAGGACGTTTCTTCTGTCTGTATAGTAATCCTATTTTTTTAACTGCTATTAGCGAGATATAGTTCCTTATTACTCCACTATCTATTAGTACCTTAAACTATTAATCTTACTATTTAACTTATAAATTTAGGTATTGTCCTTAAATTCCTTTAAGGGTTTAAGGCTCTACTACTGGCTCCCTCTAGTCCCGTAAGCCTCTACTTTTTCTAAATATTAGCTGCTAAATCCTATTTATACTTAGTCCAACTTAGGCTAATACTTAGTTTGCTTTTTGTCTTTAATATACCATAGATAGGTATTCTCTAGATATTCCCACTATTGTTATTTATCTAGGTATTCTTCCGTAAGGAATCTTTCTAGTTAAAGTATTAAGTTTTCTTGTTCTTAAACTTCTACGGGGTGCTAACTATATATATACTTAGCGTTTTAATACTTTACCTCGTCCGTTATCTAATATATCCTTATTAAATACTTCCGATTTTTATTCTTTAGTACTCTATATATATTACATATATTATCCATATATATTATCTACAATAGTGTATAATATACTTAATGTCTTAGGTTAACTCTCGGCTCGTCTTTATCCTTAAGTTTAAACCTTTCTTATATTAATCTAAGCGTTATAACTTTATTTATAGGTACTAAAATTCGCCTTTCACTTTTCTAGTCCTCTAATTACTCCTCTAGATCCTTTAATATTATAATTAAGGCTCCTTTAATATAGGTTATAGCCTTCTCTATAATTAGGTGGTCTTAAATAACTTTTTTGTCCAACTATATATAGAAATCTTCCCACTTATTATTACGTCGTTGCCTATACCACTTTTAGTATAGCTGCTTAAGTGTATACGGCTCATCTATAAGGAAATATCTCTTTATTACTGTATTGTAACAGCCTTTAATATATTGTTCCTTAAATTTAGTAAGAATTCCTAGATCCTCTTCTTACTCCAGTTTAGTAAGCTACTTAGCTCTTAGTATACCTGTTCTAGGTCTATTAGTAATCCTTTATACTAGCGCTCTATCCCTTATACGTCCTAATATACTAGATCTCTTATCTAGTTTCTGTTCTTACTATAAGGTAATTCTTACTCTAAATTCCTCTAT